>Ga0116229_10000236_pt1 | contig 65042 bp, 54 predicted proteins | sample S1TSphgellanicum_3_FD_87313 | JGI IMG/M metagenome (GOLD analysis project Ga0116229, IMG submission 87313) | Host-associated microbial communities from peat moss isolated from Minnesota, USA - S1T2_Fc - Sphagnum magellanicum MG | ecosystem: Host-associated > Plants > Peat moss > Unclassified...
AATAAAATAATAAAATTTCAAAAAGTTTGTTTTGTGTGGGTTTGTTTGTTGAAAGAAGATAAAAGATGGGGGGGGGGGGGGGGGGGGGGGTGTGTATCGCCAGATTTCCTTATTTTTGGTTTGAAATGTGTAGCAAAAAGCATAGAAGGATGATTAAATATTTGTTAGCCATATTTGGCTAAATCTTTCCAAAGGATGATCACCACATTTTCTACATCTTCTTATGGATGATCCCCACTTTATCTACAAAACATAATTCCTAAAAAAGCACTGGTCAAGAGGAGGGCATAAATGCCACAGAAGACTAGTTGCCCAGAAATCTCACTGACATGAAGAGAAATGGAGAGAGAAAGTATCAAGCAATGGAGAATTAGGTTTCTGTTTGAATATCGGTTTGTTTGCGGTGGCCCATGACAGCTTTTCTTCTCCTACCTCAAGGAACTGGGGGGGAAGAGGTCAGTACTAGGCTTTAACAACTGCACCAAACTAGGAATTTGTCAGAAAGCAGGCAACTGGGAAGTTCAGGTTTGTAGTTCTAATCCAATCCGAGCATTATAGTTTGAAGCCAGTGCACAGTACTTACTGAAAAATAATGCAGGATGGACCTTCCACAGAGGTTGTCTAATCACAGCTCCATATTCCTTTCCAAAGTGATCTGTAATCCAACAATCATATGGAACAAGAAGAATTGCAGAAAGACATCTGATGCAGCATAACTTCAAGAAAAACCCAAGCAACCTACCATACTAGAGAAGATGCAGCCACAACCACCCAGGAATCATGGTGGTGCAATCAACGGCTGTCGAGTATCAGCAAGCTCCCTCACCAAACAAATCACAGAAACGCATCAGTGTATACGTCTCTATCAAACCAAAATTAAAACAAACTACCCATCTTTGAGTCACTACCCATCATCAAGACAATCTTGAGTATTCCAGAAACTTCATTCCTTGAGTCCACACACTACTGAATCTAGTAGTGGTACTGCTACCATCTCCTTTGTAGTCAACTTCAAGAACCACTCGGAACCATCCATTCCCATCAGTGCAAGCATGCAATATAATGCACTTGGAAAACTCCACATCATAAACACATTGACAAAGCACTCAGTTCTTTAACTTCAGTGGGTCATAAACTGATCCCATGGTGATATTAACAGTAATTTGAGTCTCACAATCTACTACTATCCATAGCAATTAGATAACTGTGAACTTTTTTTCACATAGACAGCACCTTCTTGCAGTTGTAGGCAAAGAGCAAAGCACTTTGACTTCATGCTCACATAGCCACTTAAAACTGTCCTCCGACTTATCAAACACTCACCATCATTCATGAAATCTTACCAAAGTGCAAGCTGGCAGAACTTGGAACACAACTGTCAAAGAAAAACATACAGTGAGGCAGTGAGCAGGACTAAACTTTCAGGAATAAGAGACACAACAAGGCCTTGGCTTACATCTCTTCTATGGCACAAAAGGAAATGAAATCAGTAACAAACTAAGACATAGTGGGAGGAACTCCCTCCCACAAGTGAAACCCCCTTTTCTGCAGAAACCTTCTAAACCACCTCTAGCTATGAAATGAAACTGAAGGATGATCTCACAGTAAACTGATGTGTCCAAAAACTGGCAGCCAGAATTTTCTCCAACTGCCCCTAGTCTTCCATATGGATTACCATTCTTCCCCCTGCCGATTATAACCTCCTCCACGAGCACCAGATGAGTAGCCACTGCGGTCATTGTAGCCACTGCTGCCATAGCTACCACCTTGACTGGCACCATACTGAGCACCGTCATCATAAGTACTGCCCCCATAACCACCCCCACCATAAGAACCACCATAGCCCCCTCCATAGCTACCACCTCCAGCACCTCCAGCACCACGAGATCCATACTGTCCACCTTGGGGGCACTCGCGGGAGAAGTGACCCTCTTGGCCACATGTGTAGCAAGTCCGAGCACCTCTATCTCGGCCCCCTCCACCACCACCAAAATTTCCACCATAGCCGCCACCAGCCCGACCACCACCAATTCCAGCATTGGGGCAATCACGAGAAAAGTGCCCCGGCTGAGGTCAAGCAATCACCCAAACTTCAGTTTTCAAAAACAGTCAATGGCAATCTTTGAGTCCATTGATTCATTTGAGTCACTCGCAGGTTCAATGACCATTAACAGCAACATGTGCAGTAGAGACTAAATACCACAACATTCCCGCACTGGCTTCATCAGCTCCCAATAGTGGTCACAAATTTGATATCAGACATTAACTAATGTACAGGTTTATTTTAGAAGTGCAGAGGTAACAGGAAGACTAAGCCATGATGCTGGCTCCCTCAATGGAAAAGGAGATAACAAGGGCAATTGGACAGACAAGGCAAACAGGAAAGAGTAATAGAAGAGAGCAACCAACCCGAAATTTACAACTATTAAATTTAGGGGATTTTTTCACAAAATGATTCTATGTGACAACAAGCACAAACCTGTCCACAGTTGTAGCATGCCTCAGCACCTGACTTGCCCCTTGCTGCTCCCCATGCATCCCCATATGAGCTTCCCCTACTAGAATCACGATCTCGGCCTCTGCTGAAATTTCCATACCCCTCTGCCTCACCACCATATGCAGGAGCAGCAACTGGTGCAGGTGCTCGATCTTCATCCCGACGTAATCTTCTTGCCCCACCTAATTGTGCTGTTTGAACAGCCATTTTCTGCACATCTAGCTTGTCACAATCAGTCGAATTCTCATACATGCCAAATTCATGCAAAGTCACGAACTGTGAACAACCTACAGCAGCATGATTTATTATCCAAAAAGAATGCATGGCAAGGATACTGCCTGAGCACTAGGTCGGCAATGAGTGAACAAAGAGCTTCCAAATCTTGATTCTGCCACAACAGAGTTATGCTCTGTCTTCTGAATGAAGACACAACAGGAAACATGACTTGAATTTGTAAGTAAGCACTACAAATGCAGGACAGTCATGCTAAATCCATGAAACCTTACATAAATAACTGTAAAATGACATACCTCAAAGGATAACAACAGTTCATCCAGTTTTTTTTCCATGTAAATAACCTCCTCTCTCAGCAATTTTGACTTCACTGGGTCCACCTCTTTTTCAAGCTCACTTTTGGAGAAAGCAAGCTCTGCTTCTGCTGCTTTCTTCTCTTCACATTGCTGTTCAGTCAACACCAGCTGCCCTCCCAATTCCAAAAAAGCAGTTTACACATTCACAAAATGAGAAGCTATTACTAGAGGTGCTCACTGTTTCAATCCATCTATAAAGAACTGGTTTAATTGTGGATTTTAGAAACACAAAGGTCAAGCTAGCAATTACCTTGACCATGCTAAACATGCTGAAATGAATGTACAACAAAAAAAATTCAGAAGTATCCCTTCAACTTCAGTGAAGTCAGCTAAGTTCACTAAGCTACTTTGCAGCCATGGTACACAATCTGAATGACAAGCCCTTGCCAGGTGACCAAGGTTCTCTCACCTGCCAACCTAGCAAGCAGTGAAAAGTCACTAGATGCCATTTTTTGCTTCCATGATAGCAGGCACCCACTAGACTGTATGGCATCTACACTGAATCAAGAAAAAAAACATAAAACTGGTCAACAAGCACAGATTCCTTACATTGGGTTTCCATTCCTTGTGGGCTTGCTCCTTGAGGACCTCAGTTTCCTTTTTCCCTTCTCTTTCAGCAATAACTTGTTCACGAGGCCTTGCAGCACCAAATGGATTTGGCTGCACATAAGAACAGGTTTAGCAACTCTATATTCCATCATTTAGCCTCATTACAACTTTCATGGTTGCTGTAGGTTCTTGAAGCCCAAACCCCTTCCATCCCTATCAATGGCTTGATGGCATAATAACAGCCATAAACAGACATTACAGGAAGTGTGCAAATCTGGCATTGTTCCAAGTAAATTTTGTGAAGGTCTGTCAAAAGTGCAACCAAAAACCTTGACAAAGATGATCCTGTGCACAACTAGGTGCACACTTGAATCTGAAAGGTTCTATTCATTGGCATATCACAGCAAAAAGTGACCAATGAAGATGGCAAAAAAACCAGAAGGATGAAATGGGATAGAGCAACCACCCAGATATATGACACTTTGGAAATTGCAAAAATGTGAGCTCTAAAGACGTTGAAAGGAACACCAATATGTGATGACCTAAAATCAAGAAAAGTGTATCAATGTGATCAAAGAGCAACTCGACAAACACCTGGAATGAAACCAAATAAGTCTTCAATCAATTTTGACAAACAAAAAATGAACACAGCAAGAATGAGTGCAGTTGTAACATTGTGAGTACCACTCACAAGGTATCACAAAGTGTCAGACCATCGCCTTCCTCATGAATAGCAGTGACTAGCTGCAATTACTCCTTACTGATTTCATCACCCCCACACCCCCACTATGGATGTAGATAAGCATATAACAATCTGCTTAAAACTGAGCAAAAAGACTATACGAGAATCTATGTCCTAAGTCTGTTTTTGCATTTCCGGAAGCAACCAGCAGACTCAGTCATGATGTCAGGTAACACTCAAGGTATAGCTAATAAAGAAAAGTCAATAGTATCCTCATTTTAAGAATCTAAAACTGAAGAGAAGAGGAAAGAGAGTAGCTCAGTCACTGCCGTATGAGATCAAATGTGACGGCAAACTTTGCGCATACTAGAGATCGTAGCATTCAACCCTCGACTTGATTCCTAGAGGCACACGCAGTACGCAAACCCCAGCGACAAGAGAGACCACAAGGAAATGCCTTGAGCGGGTAACATAATCATATTCTCTCACATTTTGGTAAACTCCAGAAGGGACAGAATCAAGGAAGAAGGAGCACAGACTTACCCTACTGGTCTTGACTGGAGATGCGGATGACATATCGGCAGCAGATCCACGGGGCTGGAGACTAAGCTTTGGCCTGTTCGCTCCTTCGTCGTCCGCGTAGCTCATGTTGCGCCTCTTGCTCTTTGTTTTTTTTCCCTCCACCACCGTCTTCTTCTTCTTCCTCCTTCTCCTCAATACCCTAACCCTCTTTCTCGCTCACTTATTCAGGAACAAAAAAATTTACAAATAACGGCCTCTTTCAAATCGATGACACGATTCTTCTCCCTCCGCGAAGAGCAATCTCGTTTCTCTCCAAAAGGAAAACACAACCCCCCAACAAAAAAAAAGAAAAAAATCTCCACCGTGGACGCCGCGCGCACACCAACCCCCACAGCGAAAACCGCTCAACGGACGAGAGAGGGAGCGTGTGAAGGAAGGAAGGAAGTTGCGGGATCCGGCGCGGGGGATGGATGCAAGTCCACTGTCTACCGGTTAGTGCCAGTCGGAAACCCGCTGGGGCCGGATGTGGTTGCTCATAATAATAACAGGAACTGGATGAAATATGCAACTGAATTCTGAAATTTGGAACTATCGCGGAAGGGCCGCCTGATTGTCCCAGCACCCACCAGCGGGTGGGGATGAAGTCCGTCCAGGCCCGTCTGGGATGTCTGGTGGGTTAAGGGGTCCGGTAGAGAAAAAAAACTGCGACCCATTTTTATTTTATTTTTATTTTATTTATTTTTGAAAAAATTCCATTACATGCCCCTTTTTCACTTATCTACCCTTCACCCCATATTGACTTACCTTTCTTTTCTTTGTTCAATATTTATCACATATTTAAAAGGATATTTATTAAATAGAGGTGTTTCAAAAAGGTTGAAAGTAGGGTATCATTAATTTGGGCACGAAAATAAAATGTCAATCTTAATGTTGTTTTAAAGTTTTAGTGTTTTTTTTTTTTTTTTCCTTTTTTTTTTTTTTTTTGAAAATGCACTAAAAAAACTCCCACAATGAACTTTGCAATGGTCGTTTTGGTTATACATTAGTGTGGTGCTTTCAACCTCTAGTCATTATGTAGCTCGTTCATTTGCTCATTCTCTTTTCCTCACTCTCAGTCTCACACCTTTTGCATTGTGTGTGTGTATGTTTCTTTGATTAACATGGTTTTTCTTCGTAGTATTAGCCTAGAGCACAAGAGGAATGCATTTTGAAAGAGTGTGGTTCAAGTGTGGATTGAAAGAGTGTTAAGCTCTATTCCCATCATTCCTAAAGTAGGTTGAGCTTATCCTTTTTTGTGCATTTTTGTTTTTAAATGTGAAGCTCCTTCACATATTTTCTCTTTTTGTGTGTTTTGTTATTTTACGTGACCCATGCCTTCATTGTTATTGGCTTGCGCTTATGTCAATTTGTTCTTTCTTGGTTGTTTTCTCTTTCTATGTGTTTTGTTAGATTGACTGGTTCCTTGTTTGCACTTTCAACTTATTGCTTATGTCAATATATTTTGTGCTTGCTATCGTCTTTCCTAGGGAAGTTTCAAGATCTCTTGAAGCTTCCCTTTTCTTTTTGTTTTTACAAGGTTTGGAACACAAGAAGAAAAGCTCAAAGAATACTAGAAAATCAAACTCCATCACCTCCTCCTTTCCTCAAGTAGGATTTCTATGTGTTTTCATTATTTTGACCAACCAACTTGTGCTTGTGTTGATTTGCTCCTTTGTGTTTTTAGCTTGTGCTTATGTCAATTTGTTCCTTTGCACTTTCAACTTATCCTTGTGTTAATTTATTCCATCCTTGGTGCCCTTTTCTTTCAAGGACGCTTAAGGAACTTCAAAAGTTTCCCCTCCATTCATTTTTTGCAAGTTGAACAACATGCAAGGAACACCAAAGTCAAGTTCGGTCATTGACACCAACACATATGCCTACCAAGGTATGTCATCCTTGTTCCTTTTTGTTTTGGTTTTCCTAGGGGTGTTTATGTGAAGAAGAAAAAAATGGGAAAAGTAAAAGAAGAAGAACCAAGCAAAAGAAAAAAAAAGAATTAGAACAAAAGAAATTAAAGTAGAAAAAGAAAAATTGTTGGAAAAAAAAATTCTATCTTTATGTTTGTTGTAGCACAATGTTGCTACAACTTTTTTTTTGTTCATACAACAAGGAACTCTTCTTTTTCTTTGCAACTATTATATCTCTTTCTCTCTTTATTACAAAATTACTACAATTTGTTTTTCTCTATATGTTGTAATAGTTTGTAGCTTTCTCTCTCTTTGTGAGACAACAATTTAAATTACTATGAGAACCCCGAAAGATAACTAGCTATTTTCAAATTTATCACAACCTACATTGTGAGAACTAATTCAATTTTTCTAAAAGATAATTGATACCATGCCTTGACATATAATTTTTTTTTAAATGAAAATTGGACCTTTTTGTAAGTTATTTTGTGAAAATCGGATTTGACAAGTGTCAAAGTTTTTTGATATTCATTCAATACTAGTCATAATTAGTTGTTTTGCAAATTTCGAACAGGGAATGTGACCTCACTTTCGATATTTACTTTTTAAAAGACCTTTCCAATAGTTTAAAAATGACTAATTTGGACCAAACCTTGTCCCAAAAATTTGAAACATCATAGAACTCCAACTCCCAAAGTGGGAATCCATTTAAGAGTGTTAGGACTCATTCTAATGATGTCCTTACACACATGTACATGTTTAGCCCATGTTTAAAAAGTATAACAAAAAAAAATGAATCTTATTTGTTGAAGGCCTCCTAAATAAGATAAATTAGTTTTGTGTTTAACAAGAATGGTGTCATTTTAAATTTCACATCTAACCATTTAACCAAGGAATGAAATAATCTCCATGAAATTCTAATCAAGTTAGCATTCCAACCAAACTATGAACTAATGGGAACAAAATCCTTTGAAAAACAAATTTTTTCATGGCAATTATATTGCGTGTGTTAGTTTTTGATGAATTTCGAGAAGAAAAACACTTGTGGGAGTGCATTCGAGTCTCATGACACTCTCGTGGCTCACTCCCTTTGTCATGCCTTAACCTTGGTCACAAGTGTAAGGTTATGGTTGCAACTTGCTTACTAATGAATTTAATTGCATTATAGTTGCAAAATAATTTTACTTAGGTTGAAATTTACAACATTCAAATTTCTTTTGCACTATGAGTTAATTTATATCTTATTGATGTCATTTCACATGTAACATCATATCACAATACGATGATTTAAAACAACAAACAAGGTAGAATGAAAAATATACATGGTTTGTTCCATTTCAACAAAATAAAGGAATGCATCTCACAAAATGGAAATACAATTCATTTTGTCACCTAAATGATAATATTTGATTGTTGGTTCATTGTCTTTATGATGACCCTTTGAATGAGAAGAGGTTACTTCTTTAATTTGCCATTAATAGCTTAGGCATTATAAATATCAAATTATATTCCATTAGAAATGAACATTTTTTAAAATGTTCAAATAACATGTTTTTCAACCTTGAAATGTCAATACAAATTTGTTAATTTTCAAAATGGACAACTATACACATGCATGCAAGGTTTGTTGCACATGATGGTGAAAAATGACGATCCATGACATCATAATACTTGCAAAGTTGTTAAAGAGAGCCATAGTAGTTTTACATTAGTTACAAATTTTTGTAAACATTACATCCATGGTCAATTCCATAAAGAATAATGAAACCACACATATGTGGATATGGAGATATGAAGTGATGATAAAAAGTTTCCTAGAAGGTTGCCCTTTACCCAACCTGCTTATTACTCTAATGTAATATGTACATGCTTCTAATTAATATCAATTAACAACATAAGGAAAAAAATCACAACTCTAAAACAATATTTTATCACAACATGATATATGTTCAACACTCAAAATCTAGCCCCTCAAATACTTTGAAATGACCAACTTTTGGCTTTTATGAAAGTGGTGACTCATTCATGTACTTCATGCAAGTCCTTTTTTATAAAAACACTTTCAAATCAACTTAGATTTTATTTAAATAGATACATTCTACTTACAAACTCATGTTTTTAAAACATTGATAAGTTAAATTAATGAAAATATCTCCTAGAATAATGGAGGTAATGACATTTTAACCACTTAGGTACTTATTGTAAATAATTTAGAATTTTTTTGGGTCACTTGAATAAATAGTAAATTTCAACAACTTTTTTTTTCATTACGCAATTTGCTATGTAACTTTGATTTGGTAGTATGTCCTTTAATTCCAATTTGGTCATTTACCTTCTAACAATTAGATTCATGAAATTTGTCACATGAATGAAAATGAATGTCATAAATAAAAATCACAATATCTATGAAATGAGTAACACATACATTATGAAGGATATTAAATGGATGAATTCAATGACATGGATCAATGTTGAAAATTCCATAACATAGTAAAATTACATTTTCATGGAAAATTTGATCACCATCCATTTTTGTTTGTTTCCTCATGTACAAACTCAAATTATTAGCATCTCATTATGTGAAGTTGATAAATTTACTTCCTTCCTCTATAAACCTCCTTATTTATATAATTATTAGTTAAACACAACAACATACCCAACCTTGACAAGATGTTGGCACCCCCAAGTCAAGCTTAGTGGCGAAAGATTGATAAGGCTTTTTACTTGCACACCAATGGGTTTGAACCCTGAACCTTTTTTGAGGTCCTTGGGTCCCATACAAGGGTTGTACCCTTGAGCCATCACCCTTGAAATCAACCTTAAGGAATCAACCATGGGTCAAACCTCCTCATTTTCATACTAGGTGAACTTACATACTTACCTCCTTCCCTTTTATGACCCTACTTAAACATAATTACAAAGTGCAATTGCCCTCAACCTCATGTTGTTATTCTTTGTACACATTTTTTTATAAATAACAACATATCTATACAATTTTATTTTTTTTGTTAAAATTAGAGAAATATTGTTTTTTTTGTTTCCCATGAATGTATTTTCAAACATAAAATTTATGTACACCTTTTTTTTCGCTCACCCTTTTTTCCACAACTTGCCAACATGGTTGCAAAACACTTTTGGCCTATTTATTACACATATGAAAAACACAAGAATCCCACCTGATAATTACAATCTATTACATATTGATTTTTTAAAAAAGTTTTTCATTTTGTGTCAAAATTAAATCCAATTTGTTACATGACCTATTAATAAAAAAAAAATTTGGATTACAAGGTGTTGAAATCAAGTTAAAAAGAAAAGCAACATTTTGATATAAGATTGTTGAGTTGTTTAAATGTATGACATGTTGAATTCACTTTTGAACAAAATAAGATGATCGTAATTTCAATAATATTAAACTTAAGAGGAAGCAATAATCACAAAATACATAGATAGTTTGTTAGCAAAGTGTTTGCCCCTCATTTATCATCATTTACAATACTAGTTGACACTATCTTCAAATTTCCTATTCCATGAAAGATATGCAATGGCCCCAAGTGGCCTTGGATTCCTCCAATGGACAATTGCAAAAGTAAATCCAAGAACAACACATAGTGCACCCACTACCACATAAGCACCACCCAAAAATGCATTCTTCCCACCTATCCAACTCCTAGTGGAGAGCACAAGTTTTTTGGTTCCCCCAAAATTGTAGACATTATATTGGTTGGTTATGTTCACAAATACAAGTCCGGGATTGATATCATTGTCTATTTTCCCCCAAAGTTTTCGAAATTTGGGTGATGATGCAGTTCGCATCCAAACAATAAAGTCCTCATTTGCATTCAAAGGAACATTTGGATTTAGCTTCCCTCCTCCAACAAATTGAGATGAATTTCCATATACATCATTGTTTGGGAAATTCGATGGGAACACAAAAGAGCTAAATATCTCTTCCCTATCACTTAACCATGAAATTCCACCCCTATCCACTACGATCGGCCCATTGCTAGTTGAAAATTCAAAAGTGTCATTGAAAAGGCTCCAAGCAATCATTCCACAAGGCACAATTTCAACATTGTTGATGGAGTCTTGAGGTTTACAAACATCCAAATCCCCAATTTTCAAACTCGTGCCACAAAGTTGCTTATCACTCCTACTTTTGCTATATCTTCGATGATTTTGGAAGAAGTTTTCAAGTTGATAGTAAACATACACTGGGTTTTTCATATTTTTGGGTACATAAATACTTACGTTGCAAGTTTTAGGGTTGTTCACATTTTGCATGAAGTTGGACATTTCATTATTTGTGTTGAGAGGGTTGCTTGAACTCGAATAATTCATTATACATGCATCTCCATAGTTGATAGAAATTTCAATCATTGAGTTTGAAATGATTGATATTATAATACCTATGGGTATATAAGTGAATCCTAAGAGCAAGAACATTGAAACTATCCACTTGGGTGTCATTAGAGGTTTGATAGTTGGGAGTTCTTGTTGTGAGAATTTTGTATATTGTAATTTCTTGCTATCATATGTCTTTGGTTTGTCTGCTACAGGTGCCTCTTCATCTTCAGTTTCCACACTTGATGAACTTGTCCGTTTAAAACTCATGATTTGATTTTGAGATTTGCACACTTTGAAAAATTACATATCTACTTAGCTCGATTAAGGCCTCTCTAAAGCTGATTAAAGTTGCATCAAAACTTAGTCTACCTAATTGGAAATTCCTTGATTCAAATGAATTAGTAATGGACATCTACACCATGGTTGTGAAGACCCATGTTAAGGCAAAAAATTTGATAAAATCTTCCACAAATTGTTCAAACTAGTCATATTTGGAGAAACATTTAATTTTTTAGCAATTTTATGAAAATGAAGACTTCATATATGAAATGAGAAACAAATCATTTTGACTCCATAAAAACTTATGGTTTCACTATTGATGAATGTGCATTGATACAATAAAACATTGTGTCTCTTCTTCAAGGTCAAACAATGTTTCAATACCATAAAAGCTTCCTTTATGGATGTGTTTGAGAATTGCCACATTTGGAAAAGAACTCAAAGACATGTCTGTGTGTGAACTAAATAAGAAATTGGACAGATGATAACATTGGTAAGGATGATAACCTTCTCCCCCCAGAGTCATAACCATGTTGGGCAGTTACCACCATGTTCTCATCATGTTCCGTTGAGATTCCCCAAATTCCCAAGTTGTTCGCTACGTGTAAGGTCCTTCTCACACTAAAGGATCAAGTTGGAGTTCGAATAGGCAACAACTCAAAAGAACCTGTGAAAGAATGTGTACCTAATAACCAACAATAGGGCGGCTGGATTATTGTTGTTTGATGGATTTCTCGGGGCAATATCATATAATGATATGCACATGGTTCAACAAAAGATTATAGGATTTATAGTTAGCTGTTTTACTGATGAGGATTGGATTATTGATAGAAGTTTAACTATGCTAATAGAACCCATTTAGAACCTCATCATACCGTTGTCACTTTTAAATCCATCCTCCAGATTTCCAACCATTGGATCTTACAAAGTACCAAAATGTGATGTTTTGATGCTTCATACCTTCAACCTTGGATACTACATTCAGATCTGAACTATTTCTGAAAACTTTGAACTTTTTCAAGACCTCCACCTTTTGGATTATCCGACGTCAAAATACTGGTCTGGGTATGAAATTTGTAACTGAAGATAGAATTGAGTTAACTTACTATTGTTGTGAAGGATGATTGATATTGTCTCACACTTGCACGCCTCTTCTTGCACCCATGGATCAAATGGAGAACTTTTAGTGATCAGTGAGCCTGACAAGCACCCAGAAACAATTAGTATGGAGTTCCAGGTCACTGATGATGCAAGACATAGTTATAAAGCTACTGCAGTACCAAGGAGATAAGCTAACTGAAGCAAAGCAAGTTCATTTCCAGGTGAAGACACCCTGCTGTCTTTGCATTGTGGCCTAATATCAGACACGCTGACAAAGCTTTTGCAGTCAGGAAAAGCCTGTCTTCAGAACTTATGCAGTGGGCACAAGCCTGTCCCATTTATGCAGTATACTGAAACCAGAGCTGCAATGTGCACTAGTTTCATAGAATCATGGATGTTCGCCCACCCAAAGTACAAGTACAAGGACTATTTTGAGTGACAATGGAGACCTAATTTGCTATTGGGGTCAGGGCTTTGATGCTCACCAGTTGAGCAGCACTCTCCGCAGTGATGGGTTACATGCAAATTACATGGTCTGGATAAAAAGCCTATTCCTAATTGAGTTCCCATCAGGTAAGGCTTGTATAGAAGCTGGACACAAATTTCTGTAGACGTAGTAGAATTTGCAAGCACTGCCACAAGATCTAAATGCACCCAATTTTCACAGGAGAAAATTGCTTGAAAAGTGAGGGTAAGTGAGTTTACCAAGAAGAGCTACTCTCCACGATCAGCCACCCTTCTGATGAACCAAAAGACCACCAATTGAAGACTTGTTCTGCAGACTGAACAACTGACTTGTTCTCAGCAAAAGCCATTGAGGTAAGCTTGAAGCTCAGAAAGGTTTGTGATCTTGATCTGTGCAGCTACTTCAGGTGTATACTCAGACCCCACCAAGGCAAGCACTAGCCCATGTGCTTCCAAAAATATTTGACTTAATTGGCTTGAAAAAAATTGAACAAGTGAACTGGTTTTGTAAATAGAGTTCCATCTTTTTAACCACCTCAAGCAATTGAACCTTTTTTGCCTCTTTGACTGTTGCCACCATTTCTGCAACCTTGTCAGGTGCTGGAAAAGCTTGCTCCTTCAAAGCTTTAGATCCCTCAGTAACTAGACTTCTATTCTGCACTGCAACTTTTATGGCACTTACCTTGGTGATTGAAGGAAAGCATTGGCTCAATTGCAACGTTTGTCACAGACATGATGAATTGCTCATATGTCATCTTCAGTTTGGCTGGAAAGTCAAGAGCTTTAGATCCAGCACCCAAAACTGATCAAACAAAACTTTCTCATTTTTAATCCATTTTCGACAATTGTTAGTGTGTCAAACGGGCCAAGAGGAGGGATTCAAGTTTTGTTTAGACACCAGAAGCAACAAAGCCATCCCCTTCCATCTGGCCTGCCCTGAGCACTTAAATATTCATTCATTGGCCAATCTACCTTACCACTACTACCTCAGGCATCTTACTGATTTTTGGGCAAGGAAAAAAAAGGGTCTGCAAAATCATACAAAAGGGTTTCTTTGGGGGAGGAGGAGGGGAGGGGGGGTTCTAGCATGTTGCCAAATTATTTGCCAAATTATGTTCCAATAGCCAAATTTTGGCAGATGGTTGCCAGTTCACCTACCTCACAAAATTCAAAGTTTAAAAAACCCTGCCAGTAACAAGTTAATAAAAAACATAAGAAACAATTCCATAAACTTCCCAAATATGTACTGAACTTGCAATTGAATTCCAATTCACAGTAACACTTGGTACACATTCCGAGAAGCATCTCCAGTGGTGTTCAGTATGTGATCCTGCATAGTAAAATTGGATGAAGAAAATTCAAAACATGCCGGTTTGGCTCAGCATAATTGTCCCGTTTGCAGCTGGTACGAGGCATAGGAATGTTGTGAACCTGCAGAAAAGCGTGTAGTAAATATGATCTGACTGCTGCTCACTGTTTTTTGATTGGCCCATCATAATGATTGGTCCAGGTGGTTTGCTATTAGTAGTCCCCCACCTATTTGCTGTCCCAGCTTTCAGTTTTATGGGTGGTGGAGTTGCAAAAAAGTAAATAACTAAATTTGGATGTGAAAAATAATTTTTGCTCGGTTGCATATTGAGCACCGCTGGAGATGCTCTAATGAAAACTACATTAATTGTGAGGACACAAATTATTTAAAAGATTAAACTTTAGAAAGTTCCCCCATCCTCCAAGGTTCAAGAAGAGGCTCAAAAGACCACAATTCACTTCAAGCGCCCCGGCCCCGGCCTCCTCATTTGAGAAGAAATGAGAATGCAAATATCACATTGACCACAATGTGTATACAAGAAACACATCCAAGATACGAAACATGCACACACGAATCAAGAATTTGAGCACAATGAACTACAAAATTGCAAAATCAACCATTGAAAGAGGTTTGTTGTACTTAGGGTTTAAACCCTAAACCATTTTATTTTTGCTTTGATGTGGTGTTTCCTCATCACACATCATGTTATTTGTGCTTCAATTTGCTTGTTTTTAATCCATATTTACTCCTTATGAAGCCCTCAAGATCCATCTCGAATGTTGCCTACCTTTTTCACCATTCAACAACAAGCTCCCTTACAAAACCTTCTAGACCTATGCAACCCCTCAAAATCCATCATACACAATCCAAAGTTCAAACACACTATGTTCAAAATCCATACAACATAAACCCTAAACCCTAGTGACCCAAAAGCAAGCAAAACACAGATTCTCAATTCTCAATTCTCCAAACAAGAAATTGATCCTCCAAGCATGACAACAATGCCACTAGAGATATGCAGGTTCTTTGCCTGGGTTCATCATTTATGTGCATTGCTTTTGTTATGTTTCCCAATTTCTGTCTGCAGACCTTCGAGGAGAAAGACGGGGAATAAGGAGTTTCTAATGTACCTTAAGAGACTTTGTCCCATGCCTTCAATTCCAAGTGTGATGGAGAACTTGTGATTAACATCATCCCTGCTCTGGACACATATGCAATTAATTTCAAAGCTGAAAATCCCAAGTCTTTGTTTGCCTTGCATGTCCACACTCATCCTCGACCCATAAAGCTCTAAAACTCAAAAGTAAATCTTAATCTCACTCTAACTGCAGAGGAACTCCTTGCTAGTTTCCAGACCTTGGGAAATAAAGAAATATATTAAACATGCAGCTTCTTCATAACTCTTAGAAAAAAAATTGGTTTTGCTTTGAGTGCAAAGCCAACCATCTGCCTTGTTCTTTGCCACTGGAAACTTTCTCTTTCCCTTCATGAAACAAAAAGGCATGGGTTGTCTCAGCAGCACCCAGAAATTAAGTCAAGTGTGTATGGATTAATCCTGGGAGAAATTCAATTAGATGCAAAACACAAGTGACACGGCAAAATCAATCCTAATACTTCTCTGACTTTGAAATTTGTTGCAAACAAAACTCAGTCAACAATTTGCTGTTGTTTTTTTACTATGATTTCCAAGAGCCTTTTGACTGTTGCAAGATGTTTGGTTTGTTGTTAATTGTTGCAAAAACTCAGCAATTTGTTGTTGTTGTAATTTTTTGCAGCATCCAAGAGCCTTTGATTGTTGCAAAATGATGTGTTTGTTTCTTGTAATTTGTTGCAAATTGATGCTTTTGTTTTTCTTGATTCTTTTGTTTTCTAATTTGTTTTCTGAGTTGCAAAAAAACTCAGAAAATTTGTTGTTGTCATTTTTTGAAGCATCCAGAGCCAAAGTCTAACTGTTTCAAAATGACGGTTTATTGTTTGTAGTAGTTTGTTGTAAAATGATGTTTTTGCAACAATTTGTTGTAATTTTGTTGTAGCAATTTGTCGTAGGTTTTTGAAGCATCCAAAAGTCTTTTGGCTGCTACAAGATGATGCTTTTTTGTTCACTGTAAGTTGTTGCAAAAGCTCAGCAAATTTGTCGTTGTTGTCGTTGTTGTCGTTAATGTTTTTTGGTTGAGCATCCGAGAGACTTTGACTGCTTGAAAAATGCTGGGTTTTTTGTTTACTGTAATTTGTTGAAGAAATCCAAGATATTTCAACTGTTTGGAAAAATTGATGGTTTTGGCAAGCTTGTTTGATACTGATCAACTCCAGAAAACTGTAAATAAATTATCTGAATTTCCAGAGCAAAGATGTTGCCAAAAGCAGTGTGCTCTGAGAGACCGACTCATCTAAATTGTTGCTCAAAACACATACACACACACAGAGAAGAAGAAGAAGCTCAGAAGCTCAAGAATTTTTTCCTGGAAGAGCTTCACAAGGAAGTCTTTATCTGCTTCCAATTGAGTTTCCAGGGAACACACAAGAAGAAGAAGAAGAAGAAGATTAGGAGATCAGAAGCTTAAGAATATTGTCCTAGAAGTGCCGATACAGAGCATACACAAAACACTCAAAGACCCACTACCCACCCTTCTTGCCACTGCCAGAAAAACCTAGTTTCCATTCTCTGGCAGCAGTAGTGAAGAAGAAAGAAGAAAGAAGAAAACAGAAGAAGCTTTGGCCAGAGTTGTTGTCTTTGGAAGCAGCTCTCAAGCATCTATCTCCTCTTCTTCTGTATTTTTCTCTTGCAAAGTGTTTTTCTCTTTCTTTCCTCCAATGCCCACCACCATATAGGCAGATTATCCAGTGCTGCTGCATCCATCCTCCTCCTCCTCTTCTTCTGCACACCCACCATACATATCCTCTTGCAACAATCCTTGTTTCTTTCGTTCTTTCCATTTTGTTGAATCCTTTCTGGCTTTCTTGCACCTCCTCTTCTTCAAGCTTTTGTGCTCCTGATTCAGGCAGTTCTCATCACTTCTGAGAAAGAGAGAGAGTGGTGTGATGATCCACCACACCCATTTGCTCTCTTGGGCGTCTCTGCAACTTTTGTTAAGAGAGAGATAGGTATACACACAGACACACAGAGGGGGAGATGTTGAGGGATTTTTCAGCTTGGTTTGGGAATCAAGTGAATTGAGGAGATGGCAGGAGGAGGAGGAGGAGGGATTGCTGCTGTTGTTGTTGTTGTTGCCAACAAGCAGCTGGATTACAACAACACTTTCTTCTCCAATGTGGTGACAGGAATCTATCATCTGTTTCTGGTTTATGGGGTTCACAGATATGGGCTGCAATTCTTGTACCGGAGTAGTCAGAGTGTGCAGTTTGTCTTGGAAGGACTGGGGTTCTTACCTCTCATCAATATTGCAGAGAAGAAACTAGGGTTTGCCATCACAGGAAGAAGAACAAGCAAGCAAGCATCAGGGGATGATCATGCTGATGAGGATCATGATGCTGCTGATGATGCTGCTGATGCTGCTGCTGTTGATTTTGCTGTCACCCAGAAAGATGCTGAGCTTGATGCCAGATTGACAGAGCTGGAGCTGAATTGGAGGAACAGATTGTCAAGGGTTTTACCAGAGGAGAATGGCAATGGAGAAATGGAAGAGAATCAGAATGTTTCTTCTTTTGCAGCAGCAGACTTGGATGCTAGAAGATTAGGGACCATGCGGGAGCATGGTGAGGAGGAGCAGAGGAGGAGGGATTCTGTGGCTGCAGTAAATGTAGTAGAACAAGAAGACTTGCCACATGCTTTTGTACCAAGGATTGTTGATCCTTCTTCACCAACAATTCCATACTTGAACTTGGATTTTCCAGCAGCTCTTCTAGCAAGTGAGTTAGATGAGGAGGAATCATCACAGTTTACATTTGAAGAATTTGTTGTGGAACATAATGATGGCAACAACCACCCATCTTCTGTTCTTCTTCCAATGGGGAAGCTTTTTTCCTGTCTCTTGGTGTTGTCATTTTGGAGTCCACTTTCAAAGGAGAATAGGGTACAAATGGTGGAAAGATTGGAGAAGCTGTTCAGGGCGAACCCTAGAGTCGAATTTTTCAGGGACTCCACCACAGTCCTGCAGACCAAAGTCTGGACACATGAGTATTTGTTGGATGATGCAGAGACACTGTTCAGGGAGGCGGTCGCATTTGATTCGCACTGTACATTGCAGCTGGGTACATGGGGGATCCTCATGAGCTTTCCCGGTAAGCAAAAATGCATACCCAGATCAATCCACATTTGTGTGATGACATTGAGAGTTGCTATCAACAAACATCTTAGCAAACCCTAAACCCTAGAACCTGACAGTGGGCAGAGGAGTACTTTGTCAGGTTGTGGCAAGACAATTTCTGCAGTTGTGGAATGAACAAAAGGATCAAAAAAAGCTTGCATGGGATCAAGCAAGCTTTTTTTTTTTTTCCCGCCCTCCCTACACCCTAAGCTTGTTTCCCTTGGATTATTTTTCACAGGGCAACGAATTGAGCTCCTCAAGCTCCAAGGCATCAATATGCCTTTCATTGCCAGTGCTACACAACTTTCTGGTACAATCACAAAACCAAGGGACCACTGAGTGAGTAGGTAGATACTTAATGATGGAGTCACCAATGTTCCCAGCTGTGATGTGATGCAAGAAAGATCAAGAGACTCTTGAATTTCTAGTTGTTCTATAATTAGAAGAGTTGTTTTCCTGACATGTCTTAGAATATGCTTGCAAATGTCTTTGCGAGATTTGGAGTTTCATCATTTCAAAAAATGATGGGAATCTGGGTATTTTGTCCTTTGCAGCAGGTTTGCTAGAAATCAAAGGTCAGCACTTTGGAGGATGCAAGATCATAGCTTCCACTCCTGATGAGAGTGCTAGTTTGATATATGTATCATGGTTCGAGAAGGTGAGCACCTCCAGTAACTGGTTTCCTACAAGCACATCTATTTACATCATATCTTTTGTTCTCACATATATGAAGCATTTGGAAGAAAATGTTTTTAGCTCACATTTCTACTTCCTAATTGACAACAAAGATGGAGAACACCAATTTGGCAGGAATGTGAGCTAAACAAGATAGAGAACGCCATTCCATCAGCTTTAACTAAGAACCTTTCCTAATGATTTCAAAGTTACATACATTTCTTGCCTGGCAAACTGCAAACCAACAATTGGGCTCAAACAGTTGTTTTTGAAGTTAAAAACTCTTGCATTGGTAGTTTCTAGTTTGAGGGATTCAGTATGTGCCAGTGTGTTTGTCAAATTATGAGAGGCTCTGATCGTGGATTGTTGTGAGCAGGGAAAGGACGGGTTACAGGTGCTCGGGATGCAATTGCCATTTCCAAACGGTGTCAGAGGACTTCACATATATGCTGCAAAGAACTTCAATGCAAATGGCTCTGTTGTAACAGTCCGAACTTTACCAGCTCAGATCAACTTCAATGGCACCCAAATACCTACAACACCCAGTGGTGAGAATTCACCTCTAAACCCTAAATTCCACACACAAATATAGTTCTTATATTTGACAGTACCCATGAAGCTTTTTGTTCTCCCTTTTGCAAGCTAGCTCTTGTTAGTTCTAGTCTTCCAATTTGCAGACTGGTGAAATATATCCACAGGTGATGAATGAGAATTATGGCTCCAAAAAAGTGGAGGTACTACTATTTGAGATAAACTTGTTTGGTTTGGTTGATATGGTTGTGGTGACAGATCCAAGTGCAGTGATTCTGACTGCACTAATCATTGCAGTACCTGCAGCCCACATTTCATGGTCAATTGTGGTTCCATCACCCACATCCATGATTGTAGCAATGGCTGGTCAAGTTTTAGGTTGGATGCTTGGTTGGGTCATGCTTCAACTCTTGACTGCAAGGTAATACAAGGCAGGTTCCTTGGGTTTAGGGTTTAGGCAGCATGCATACTATTGGCTATATTAGCAGTCACTTGGAATTCTTGTTGATGTTTAGTGGGTTTTGTGAGGATGTGGAGAGTTTAGTAGATTTTGTATTGACACTTTCAGGCAAGAATGACGCAGGTGGTGTGTTTGACTGAAAATGATTTAAAAGTCATGCATGAATGCTGACTTGTTTCATTTTTCAGGTCCATGGAAAAACAGCCATTTGGTTCATCTATGGAAGACATACACATCCTGGCAAAATGGAGGCAAGTTGTGGCAATGATTGTGGTTGTACTACTGGCAGTTTTATCATGGGCCCGTCTCATGGTAGTAGATCCTAGATTAATGATGGTGGGCATGGTTATTGCAACTGTTTTGGCTGTGGCTATCCAAGGAAGGATAAAGCTTTTTGAGTCACAGGAGGAGGTTGAATCGGCCTGCCGCCATGCATATTGGGAAAAAGCAGCAGCCACAGCCGTAACATATGATGAATGGGCATATGCAGCAAGCATGCTTAAGAGGGGAGACGAGGCAGCAGGTTATTCAGATGGGGGTGCCTTTTATGATGAAAGCTTTGTGCGGGGTAAACTCAGCGAGCTTCAATTGTCACGAACTGAAGGTGATATCAACTGCATGCTGTTCTCTCTGCAGTCCATTCTGTCACGTGATTTGGGAAACATGTGTAATCCAGAGCTCCACAGAGGAAGGCAGCAAATACCACCTCTTGTTCGCAATTACTTGAATGAAGTCAGGTGCGCATCTTTTTGTAACCACCACATGCTATTTCAAAACCTGAAATTTTTTGCAGTGGGCATCTGTCTGGCAACAAAGTTTTTTGTGAACTCAATTTTCATCTTAAAGAAAGGAGAAGACTAGCTCTGGAAATGATATTAATTCGATGAATGGGTCATGTAGTAGTCCTTGGTTGTCTCTTCATGTGAAAGACTATGTCACAGTCTACCAGAATGACAATTACCTGAAGCAAAGTCGCTGTACACTTGTAAGAGAAACATAAGCAAAATATTGTGATGGAAACAATGGGGCTCGCAGGTCTTACTTGTGCACCATCTGTGAGGTGGATTCTGAGGTGTTGTCACTGGAACATAAAGTCTCATTTATGAATGAGTTAAGGCTAAAATTTGGCAGAACAGCCCTCATTTTCAGCGGACACATAGAATGTGGTATTTTTCATTCAAATGTGTTACGGACATTGGTGGAGCATCAGTTACTCCCAAGCATCATCATGGGTGCCAACATTGGAGCTATTGTTGCTTCATTTGCAGCAACTAGAACAGAGTTAGAGCTCCAAAGCTTTTTTTATGATGAGATACCTCCATCAATGTCTACAGTTGGGGCCATTTATGTGGCTGCATACCGCCTTAGTCAAGACAATGCAAGCACATTCGAGATGGAGAAACTCCAAACATGCCTGCAAGACCTGATTGGGGACTTGACATTCAAGGAAGCATTTATAGTGTCAGGACGTGTACTAGGCATCTCGGTACCTGCCTGTCCAACCAAACAGGAGCCATCTCAGTTTTTGAACTATTTGACATCCCCAAATGTAGTGGTATGGAGTGCGATCCTGCTCTCTTGCGCTCCTCGTAATGGCCTTCTGAAGATGCCTGAGCTTATGATAAAGTGCAAGAATGGTGACATGGCACCATGTGCAGTGACCTCAATAGTAAGCTTGTACTTCCATGCACATTGAGTGCTGCAATGCTTTAAAGAAGGTGTAAATTTGATTGGGTTTTTCCAGTCTGTATGCAAAATTAGTCATCGACAGTGTGGGTTGATTTCTTTCTGGATCAGGCATGGTTGGACCTATCAAATCATGCTTGGTGAATGAAGGTTGGGTCTGAAAATTGCTGCTTTTGTTTCTCATTGTAGTGAATGGATTATTGTTGTAAGTAGAGAAGGTGTTAGAAAAGATCTGCTACCTAGCTTCAGTAAAGTCTGTCAGAACCATGACGCCAATTTTGGGTTATGTTGTAAGGAGAAATGTACACATACAATTTTTTGGTTTGTGATTGATGCAGGTGAGTGTACCAAGGTGCAGAAGTCAGGCCAATCTAGAGAGCGATCTTCCATTACAGCAATTGAAGGAATTATTCAACGTCAACAATTTTGTCATCAGTCAAGCCAGCCCGTACGTGGCACCAGCTTTATTCTTGAAGGAAACCATTCGTGAGAGTGCTGGCCTTTTTGCAAGCAAAGTTAGTCTGCTGTCCTCTTTCTGGTCCTTCTGAACTGGGTGCACTGTTACTGGAATTGTTTTGGACTACACCTGAAAGCTACGCACATGGGTGTCTCTTACGACTACCCTCACAGGACTTGGCCTGCAGAGTGGACTACAAGGGATAGATAGAAGTCCTGTCTACATACATCCTGAATTTTCAATGATGGCTGAAGAATAAACAGGATTGAAGGAGAGTACAGGGTGTATGAATAACTGTCAGATTAGGGTTTAGGGTTCAACTATAAACACCAGCTAAACAACACTCTATTTAATGAAAGTGACGGTCAAGATCTCTAGTAACTGGCATGCTTGGTGGGGGTTGTGGTGGGCTGACTGAGGATGATGATGGGGGAACTGTGGATCAGATTGCCGAGTTGGTTGAGATGGAGGTGAAACATCGGTGTGCTCAGTTGGTCAAGCTGGGGATTCGAATGGGTGGTCTAACTAGCATGTACGCTGGGGAGTGGGAGGGCAATATCAACATCGTGATGCCTGTTACTCTTTCAAAGGTGATCCACATGACACTTGCCCCTTCTCATGCACAAGCTCTACTGGGTGTTTGGGGATTCTTCATTTTAGAGAATGCTAGTAACAAATGGTGTTGGGTGTTGAGCTAAATCTTCCCTGTTGTTCTTATTTGGGTTTTTGTTTGGCTGCTGTGTCCAGGCAATTGCAAAGGTGATGGTCAGTCATTGGGATGAGCCATCACCTGATGAGCTCCGAAAGTTAGCTATGGATGCTCGCCATCAGACTTGGGCCAAGCTTTCTGCAATCCAAGCAAGCTATGGTGTTGAACTCATGATTGATGAATGTGTACTTGAGCTCAACCAGCAATATTCCACAGAAAATAATGCAGCAACTCAGGATGACAATCACTTCCCAAGGGATGATTTTGAGGTTGAGGTGTTGGCAGTTGATGGTGGCCCCATGCTTGATGATTCCATGCAAGGTCTGGACGATATTTTCCAAGCAACGAGGCTTGACAACAATATAGCTGGATATTTTAGGTGGGGTGAATCTGAAGTTGAACCTGATACAGAGGATCTTGATACAGATGAGTCATTTGAGCCCTGTGACCATGAAATTGTTCTTGATGCAGAGAAATTGTCTCAATGGAGTCAGTCAGAATCAGACTCAGAAGATGCCCAAGACAGTTTATTGAGAACTGTAGAGCACAACATTGATCAAGAGGATGCAATTAGCAGCTCTGACACTCTAAGGGGGTTAGATGGCAGGGTGTCTGATTGCTTGACAAAAGAATTTCCACTTTTGGATGAGGCCAGGTCTCATCAACACCACAGTGTTCTCCTTCACAAGGACAGTACATCCAAAGTACATTCAGACAAATTGGTGCAAGAGATGCTATTGGGTCAACCTGAAAAAGAAGGGGCAATCTCCAGTGAGGACTTGAATGCCACAGGGATCTCAAGTCCAAAATATGAACCTGAGTCTACTGTTTCTGGCATATCGGAATCACAACTCCTTAGCAGTAGAAGCAAAGCTGAGTCTTCAACTGTGGCTGCTAATAATGTAAAGCACTCAGGTGTTGGGAAGGATCAGAGTAGTGAGGAACAGAGTAACAATCATGGCAAAGAAGGCCTGTTGCAAGCATTCAGGATCTCAAATGTAAGTGTTGGTTGTTCTGGTTCAGCAGATAGCCTGGGTCCAAAAGAGACAGTTTAGGGGGGAAAAGCCTGGGACAATGTTACACAAACAAGGTCATTTTGACCAGGTATGGATTCAAGTGCATCCAGAGGACTTGGTTCTAGCTTTTGCCAAGTGTTGAGAGAAGAATTGCCAGGTCAAGTTTACGAAGATTTGGATGGAGCTTTATAATGGGTCCAACTTAAATCCTTGGCATGGCTATTGGGAAGAGGTGTATATATGGTAAGGCCATGTGTGGGTGTCCAAGCAAGTGCCACAACAAACCTGCAAGGATCCAAGGGACATTGATGTAAGTACAGAGCAGAATGGGCAACTTGTAATTTTCTGTTTTTGAGAAAGAAATTCAAGTAGGAACTATTCTAGTGCTAACTTGACATACTATGTAGAAGCTTGTTGGCATGAACTGGAGGCTGCTAGTTGGTGGAGAAGCAGAGAGAGAGATTTTTTCAAAAAAAAAAATTGCCTTTTGATCTAGGAGGGCCTCAATGAAGCCTTTCAGCTTCTTTTTCTTGGTTAGGATTTTAAGCCCTTACTCTACAAAATATGCAAATACAAGAGAAATATGTACAAAGATACACTCATATGTAAAAACTGAAATGATCTCATTTCAGTCATTCCTAAGGATCACCAAAAGTGGCAAAGGAGAGCTGCAACAAAGTCAAAATTCAGCCTACTTAAATCTATTTCTCTCTCTTATTTCTTTGTTTTTTCTTTGAGTGTACCGTGTAATTTAGTCTGATTTTCTTTTTGAGATTAAAATGGGTTTCTGTGGCATTATTTCAGCATTATGGATATTCCGGGAGCTGGGTTAGTTTTCTAAAGAATACACAAATTCAGTAGACTACTTAATCTGTTTCTTTCTTTTCTCTCTGTCATTCAGGGAGCAGGGTGAGTTCTCAAAAGAATTGAAAACCATTTCCATTAGGTGATTGCTGTTGTTCACAACCAGCCAACTGACTGGGTGTGACCATGAGCTGGGTGTGAACAATAGCCATTATCTGACACATCATTAGGAAATTTGTAGACCATTTGCTAGACCTCACAATGTTCTATGTGCTTATCACATGCATTTCAAAGAGCAGTTAAGGCTAGAATCTCTCCTGCATGAGTGACAATTCCATCCAAATTTGCAAAAGCATCAGGAGTACGAAACTTTGTTGTGCTCCCAGCATATATCATTTCAGAAGTGTGCTTTGGCTTCAAAGACTAAATTACATCACCAGGCAACTCCACCGATGATCAGTATGTGACCCTGCAAATTAAAATTGGATGAGGACGCTCAAAACATGCCTGAACAAAATCAAAATTGGCAGCACAGCGCACACACTTGTGAGAGAGGAGTGTAATGAATATGATTTGATTGCTGCTCACTGTTTCTGATCGACTAGATGGTTTGCTACTAGTAGTCTACCACCTATTTGCAATCTCAGTTTTAGTTTTAGTTTTCTGGCCAGGTTGGAAAATAGTATAATAACTAAACTTGGATGTGAGAACATCACTGAAGATGCTCTTAGAGAAAAAAGCAAGGCATTTCACTTGCCAAACTGTGCTTTATGTTTCTTACCCACCCAGCGATTCAATACCTTTCTTCCCACCTACCCGATGCTGAAGAATTATTTTAGTTGTTTGTATTTTTTTTGTTGATAATCAATGTACATTATGGTGATCAAGAATACCAATAATGTAAAAAAAGATGACTACGGCATGTATCAATACAAAAATGAATTCGTTTGTTACGTGCCAACTTGACATGAATTGAAAAGTCTCGGCGCAACTTGTACTCTTTTGTTTCTCTGCAGGAAACTCATAAGAAAAGTAAAGTTTAATGTCAAACGCCCCTTGGGCATTTTTCTCTTCCCCCATTTCATTAAGATGATAAGCACCAGTGTTTGAAAATTCTACACAACCTGTCCCAAGAGCTGGTTTCATTCCTGCAACAATTGAACTTTGATTGTTACACGAAACAATTGGCATGCAGAGATTATAGTAGTCATTTGTACTTTGCAACAGCAACACTCATATTCTGCAGTAGCTATATGCCTGCAGAAACTTCACAGACTTCAATCCCTTTGAAAGTTTATCATTTTGTCAAATAGTTATTGCAAGATTCATGTGGACCCAAGGATCTGAATCCTGCAAAAACAAATGACAAAAAGTTTCAACATGTACTAAGTGGTACCCCTGTTCTGAATATCATCTCCAAAAGTGAGTCAGGTATTCAATCTCTCTGCATCTCTAGCAACATAAATTCACAGATTGCAGATCCCATTCGAGTTAGCAATTGTCCGTCAATTGTACTATACAGCCTTTACAGCAAATAGCTACAAGAAACTTTTCTTGTAGCAATTTGTATGTGACAGATCTACATCACTGTATGGATCATGCATTCTTTGCTTCAATTTCCAGTCCAAATCACTGCAGAAAGAGAGAGCACTGGGTTTGATTGATGATCACAGTGTTCCACCATGATGAGTCTTCTTGCTGCGGCAGAAAAGTGGGATAGCAGTGCAATGCCATTCTCATGTGTGAGTAAAAAATAAATAATAAAAATCCGAGAAAATATACAAAACGTGCGATGTACATTAAGCTTCATAATTGTTGATGGAAAACAGAAATTCAGGCTCGAGACAAAGGATACAAACCATGCGTGGATACAATTTTTTTCTTCCTGCGAGCGAAGGAAGTCATTCATTCATTCACCACTCTTATACTACTAGTGCACAAAGGAATACCCCTGCTCCGTAGAAAAGGAACAACTAGGTACCTATTTCACGGGGTATGGCAAGTTGAGGACGTATGCAAGAAGATAAGCCCAGTAAACACCAGACAGTCCACCGAAGAAGAAGCCGCCGGCAAAGCCGGCCCATCCCTCAGCGGTCTGCAACTTATCGGCTTCTTTCTTCCTTCCAGTCAAGGTGAGACCAGGTGCCAAGGACGGAGCACCTTCCTTGAAAGTAGCAATGCCGTAGATCGTCAATGCCAAGGTGAGAATGACGACAAGTCCCGCCGCGCCAAGCGCTCCCGCCTCCGCTCGAACTTCCGTGTTACGTAACGGTCCCGTAACCACAAAAGGTCCGACTAGAAGATAACCGTGAGCGAGTCCGACTTCTACTCCCCGCAGCAAAGGCGACACTGCAGTACGATAAGCAGGCAAGTTGGAAAGATACCAAGCAATGAGAGGACTACTAGTCACTGGAGTCTCAAATCCCCCCACGAAAGGATCACCATTCAGTGGCTCTATCACTTGATATTTCTCTGCTGCACGGACACTCACTGCAGGAGCATTCGACGTCGAAACCCGCACAAGAGGCCGCGAAGCGGCCCGAAAACCACTGACGTTGCCAAAGAAAGCTCGATTAGCCACCGAAGACGACGACGACGACGACGTCTGCGCCTTGCTCATTACCATTCTGTGCGCACGCTCCATGGCGATCAAACCCCCGGCTCTGGTCATGGCCGCTGCCGCCATCGCTGCTGCTGCTGCTGCTACTGCAAATGAAAACAGCTTCCAAACACAAAACGCACGCAAAACGCAACGGAACGAGTGCAGTGCACAAATGGTAACGGTCCCGTGCGATTAGTAACTCACCAATTTGTGCAAGAAGAAGATTGGGAACAGGATAACGTCACCTGCTACGTGTCATCACGTGATTGCTCTTCTGTATTCTTCCGAATTTCCACATGATAAGTATATCACGGAGTAAGACTTGGGGGTGGGGGGCAAAGGACTAGGTAGGTACCTACATAGACTAGTAGGTACCTAGTAAGTAGGGACCTATTTACTTACCAGTGTTCTTTTTAGGAATTTGTTTTTTGGGTTTGTGGCTAGCGAAAAAGTGGGCAATTGGGAATCTGCCCTGTTTTTTTGGCTGGCTATGTGAATAGCCAAAATTAAAGTGCTAAAATCAAGTGCTTTTTGAGATTTTAGTAGCCATAATTAGCATAATTTTTCTTCAAGGAAAATCGTCATAATTCTGCAAGTACACAGCCAACAATATAGAAGGATATTAAGAAAATTGCTTTTATATTTATCTTGTAGCCAAATCTGGTTAAATCTTCCAGTGGATCATCACCACTTTGGCTACAACATAAAATTAACCCAAAAAAAGCCACTGATGGGAAGGTGTAGAAAAAGTGGTTATCAAAGATTTAGCCAAAATCTGGCTGTGAATAAGAAATCCTTAATCATCCTTGTATATTTTTGGCTATAAAATGAAAATGAAATATTGAAATTTGGCAATTTTTTACTAACTATTTTCCCCCCTCCGTCACTTTTTGGTGATTAGAAACCTCCAAAATTAATTCATTTTTGAATTTTTGAATTTTGAATTACTTTTTCTTGGCGAAATTTCGCCAATAAAATAAGGCTGGTAGGTACCTAGGTTTCCAATAGGCTACATACCTACTACTACTTATGGAGTCTCCACACCTACGTACCTACCGCCTAATAATATAGGCTAAGTACCTAGCTGGTTTTTCCATAGGCTACATACCTACTACCTTATTGAGCCCTCCACACCTACCTACCACCTACCAACTTGATTATAGGGGTTAGGGTCTACAAAATGGAATATGCCATTTATTGTCTAAATTGGTTCTTGACACTTACTCCTTTAGGAGTGGGAGGGGTCTTACACCTACTAATAGAGGGTTCTTTACACCCACGACTTTAAGAGTAGGAGGGGTCTTACACCTACCAATAGAGGGTTCTTTACACCTACTCCTTTACCCTACACTTTTCACGGACTTCATGAAGAGTTTCAGAAACGGAGGTATTGAGTGGATTTTCAAACCAGGGGAACTTTTTTTTCAATTTTGTGATGCAGCCAAACTGGCCATCATCCACAAGAATATTTAGCCAAATCTGGCTATAGACAAGATATGAAGGTTTTCAAAAACTAAATAATCCTTTTATGTATCTGGGCTACCTGCTGGAACCTATTGTACAAATATGGCAAATAATTTTATTTTCTAAAAATCTGGCAAATTTTCCATTTTTTTCACAAAATCCTTTGTATGTGTCAAAATCACATTTTCTCAGGTCAAAAAACACAAAAACTATCCCCAAAAATAAAAAATAAATTTTTGGATATTTCCTTTCGAGCCTCGATTGCCATTCATGCGCCAACCAACGCCAGACCACGCTAACCCACGCCAAACTTTTTCTCACATAGTTAGGGCTTTGATCGGACGGTGAGAGGAGGTTTAGATTTAGGGTTAGACAGCACAGAAGAAGCCAACCTGTTTCTTTCTTTCTTTCTTTCCCGTTCGGTCGCGTTCACGGCGTCGCAGTCGCTCTCGGCATTGCACCCGCAGCAGCTCCTCTGCAGCTTTTCGCCATGGCGAAGTTCAAGGTTCACGAGCTTCGGACCAGAAGCAAGACCGAACTTCTGAATCAAGTGAGTGATTCGATTCGAGCTTTTTCCTCAGCAATTTTTTGGGGGATATTTGCATATTTTGGAGTGGATTGTAGGTGGTTGTGTTCTTAGGGTTTGTGTCCTCTCTTATCCTGATGAGGAAACTTAGAAAGTTTTTCGTTTTTTCTGTCCCTCTCTGCAAGGAGATGGCGCATGGCAAGTTAGGTCTGCAAGGATATCATTAACTTGAATGCTCAAGTACTTGAGGAAGGCAATAAAGCTTTGGATCGTTTTTTTTGCAACGGTTGTAGTTGAAGGAGTTGAAGGCGGAGCTGGCACTTTTGAGAGTAGCTAAGGTGACAGGCGGTGCTCCCAATAAGCTTTCCAAGATCAAGGTGGTGAGGCTGTCCATCGCTCAAGTGCTGACGGTCATCAGTCAGACACAGAAGGCCAGTTTGCGCGAAGCCTACAGCAAGAAGAAATACCTGCCCTTGGATTTGCGCCCCAAAAAGACTCGGGCCATTCGAAGACGGCTCACCAAGCACCAGGTTATATTCTCACCCTCTTCTTCAGTGTTTTAGCAAATTCATTTTCGTAAGCTTGTTCATTTTTCATAGTCAAACTTGCCTTGTACAATCATTTATTTTGTGCTGGTGTGTTGTGCACACACAGTTATCCATCAAGACAGAGCGGCAGCAGAAGAAAGAGGCTTATTTCCCCTTGAGGAAGTTTGCAGTGAAGGCATAGTTTTTTCTCTATCAGTTTTCTTGAATGTCCATTTAAAGGTGAATGAATTTGGCACACAAAGATTCCTGCTGTGTGTTCTCTCATTCATGGAGCGATTCTCTCTAAACAAAGTTTGTGATTTTTTTACTTGAGATTTGTAACCCTGGACAAAGAATTTGGAAATTCTACAGTTTTGAATTTCACAGGTTTTGTTGTTGTAAGCTTTGATATGTTTTCCAGTTTGACAAATTTCACAGTACATGTCAGCTTTTAGGCAATTAGGTGTCTTGTTTGTGTCTGGTTGCTGCTGCTAAGAGATCCAAAAGCTCCAGTAATACACTGGCACAATGTGAATCTCAGCTGCCATAATTTCTTCATAACCAAATCTACAAGATGCCCACACTCCACTGGAGATGTATTTGAGGTCTCAAGTTGCCATGAATCTGTAAGTGAGCAAAGCTTCCAATACTATTTAGCAGAAATTGCTCTCAGAAACATCATACTTTTTCCAAATGTGCTTAGATTGAGAAGGATCATAATTCCAAACTGAACTAGAATATCAAAAGGTTGTGTCTAAAGTCTGTGTGTGTTGTTCCTTATTTGGTCCTTTCGAAGATAGAATGTATGGTTAATTCAGATGGAAACCTCTGGTTTTATAAGGGCAGGAGTTTCCAGAGATTCTTTCAGGTTGTTTGCAGAAGGAGGTTTTCTATTGCTGTGGAAATTACAGAAGTCACTGTAGCTGTCATGGTTATCTGTTGGCCAGATATGTGTGACCTGTGAGGAATATGCAAGACTTGGTTTTAATTTCTGGTTTTACTGAATGTAATGGATACATTTTTTTCAAGCTGAAGAAACTGACAAAGCACGTGGACTGGTGGCAGATGGTGACCTATCAAATTCTCCTCTCCCCTTTTGTGATTATCCTCCTCATGTGCTTTTTTACATGTTTCTTGATTGGATTTGCACATCCTTGGTTGCTTAAAGGCTTGGGGGAACAGTGTTGTTAGGTACCGTTCAAACGAAAAAACGTTTTTTTGTCGTTTAAACACCGACGGGGTTTAAACGTTTTCCTTCGGTACCAAAAAAACGCCCATATAAAGAAACAGTGGAGTGCCCTGCAGCAGTGCCAGTTGCACTGCGGAGTGCGGTTCGTTGGCGTCGCCTCAAACGTTGTTGTGCATATAAAAAAACGGTGGAGTGCCCTGCTGCAGTGCCAGTTGCACTCAGCATTACGGTTCGTTGTGCCAAATGACATGTCACTCGTTTGTGTCCTTTGTTGATGAGTGCGGACACCGACAAGCATGGAACCGGGCGCAAGCCTTGCAATGCGCATCAGCACTTTATCCAAACTGATCACATGGCCAACAAGACGCAACATTTCGTTTGCTGCGTCCATTGCACTGATGGGTTCGAGTCTTGCAACATTTCGTTTGCTGCGTCCATTGCACTGATGGGTTCGAGAAGGGTGTTCCTGGTGCTCATGAGGCCGTCGATGTGCGAGGGGAAAAGAACGCCATGGAGTCACACCTGCGTCAGTGGAAGTTCTACGAAATGCAGGACATGCAGATGTCTGATCCGGAGCCCAGCACCTCTCAAGCTCAACATCCCGGGCCCGGGGCTGGGCCACCGACTTCGTCGCAGACGTCGACCAACCACAACAGCTCCAAGCGAGCACGCCAACAGCCAATCCTCAAGTATTGTCCGGCTCCTATTCTGAATGAGGAGAAGATCGAATATCATAGCCTGCGGCCAAGCTCACCAGCTTGCGTGGCACGAAAGTGCCTTTGGGGGTCCTATTTGAAGGTGTAGACCTTCCTGACTCATACTAAATGGAAAAAATTACGTTTAAACGTAAAAAAAACCGTTTAAACGTTTAAACACCATTTAAGCGTTTCCTAAATCTGTGACGATCATTTTTAACAACACGGGGGAAGGAAAGCATGGTAGTTCCAACAGATTTGTCATACAGATTGTGAACAGGTATTGAGAAGAAGGTAGTACAAGCTTCTGCTTAAGTTGTTTTGATTTTCTGTAGTGGCAGAATCAAATAGTGCATATCAGCACCATGTTGGGCTGCACATCACACCAGATGCTCATTTCAATTTGGCTAGTGCAGTTCAAGCCACATGATAAACATGGCTTGAGGGCCAAGAACTTCATAGTGGGCCTCAATTTGTATGTGCAATTTGGCTGTAATTGCACATATTGCTGCACTTTTCCGACATCAGTTATCAGGATGAAGTTCTTTTCTTTCTTATGCCCCAGTTTGGGATTATGGACCCTGTCAGTTAATAGTAGGGAACTTATTCTCCTTTGTGACCATACAGTCCAAGATCCTTGCCTCCCATAGCTTGCACTTGCTTTGCTACTACTCTTGTGATAACCCTTCACCTCACAAAAACCACCTGCCTGCCACAAATTAATTTTCACCAATTTGTACAAAGTGTCATCCCAAATCACCTCAAGAAATAAACTCTGCCACCTACAATAGCTCACCTGAGCTCCATTTTCTTTTCCTAGCTTGCTCTAGTCTAATGCGATGTCATCTCATTTTTCACCCAACATGGTTATGTGGCTGTTTTTGAAATCCTCAAAGAGATCTGATGGGGGAAAATTCTGAGGTTGAAAAATAACTTCTGAAGAGCTTACAGTGCTGTAGAACTGGTGCTGGCCATGTGATTGGAGATACCAGCCATACCAGCACTTTTGAGGTCTTTGATTGACCAAAAACAGACCCAGACCTCAGCTAGTGGGCTGGGCGGGTCACAGGCCGTAGAACCAAGTTGGTCAGCTCTTCAAAAGATTTGACGTCCTTCTTCCAAAGCCTGGAAGATATCCATGAATAACAATGAAACATCTTAGAAACAGAGTGCAATTCACCAACAATAAGGCAACCCTGTCCCTAAACAGCTAAGTCCAAAGTCAACACTATGAGTGGGCAAGTTGAATTGCCAGAGGTACAACTGCTGCTGCATGTCAATCACAGTGTACAGATGCCCAACAAGACAACTGACCTCACCCAGAAGTCTTACCAAGCATCAATACCAGCTCTGTTTGCACCTTGCTTGTCATTTACCAGGTCATCTCCCACATGCACTGCATCCATTGCCTCAGCACCCAATTGATCTGGAATAAAAACATAATGAAGTTGTTGGCAGACATCACAGAGAAGGAGCAGGATACTTGACTTCATGGTCAAATACAAAGATTTTTTCTTACTTCCCACCCCAAATTTCTCTTGGTACATTGGCTTTCTCTAACACAAAACTCAACAAAAACATACTTCTTACAGAAACAACAGCATAGAAGAATGCAATATGGCCTGCAGCAGTTGACAAAAGTACCATAGAAATACTTACTCAAAGCAGCTTCAAAAATCTCTTGAGCAGGTTTCTCATAACCGACCTCTGCAGAAATTATGACTGCATCAAACCTGGACTTCCACAACAATTTCAGAGCAATGTCCAATCAATATAACTTCCATGTACATTTACTTCTGGAAACTGCAAAGCCATGTCCATGAAACATATCACTACACTAGAAAGCCCAAATCCATGATTCCCCAATGACAAGTACTTGTCATTAGTCCTTCTGAATAATTCTCTTTGTAGGCAGTCCTGTAAGATCAACTACGGAAAATGAATGGAACTTCTACATGGAAAGAAAAGGACACCAGCAAGCCTTACAAAGTATACACCTGCAGATCTTGTAAGACTGGGCGCAACCTGGAGTCAAAGTTGGACACAACCGCCAGCTTCACTGCACAATATCAACCCATTCACAGAGGTGAGTACACAGGCAAAGGTGGAGTTTTTGAGAATTAGTGCAGTAAAAGTGCAAAACAGCACCTATGGAGCAATCTGTCAATGTTGAGATACGGGAGAACCAACCCAGAAAAGGAAGAAACAGCAGAGTTATTAACCTCCAGCTGTACGGAGATGTTCAAGAGCATCAACTGCTCCATCAGCAACCTTCCAAGCATCACCCTTTGCAAAATGCTGGGCTTCAATCAAGATCACACCATATGCACCATATGTCCAGTTATGGCAAATCATGACCATGTAATTCAAAGTAGCAAAGTTACTCAGAAGAAAAGAATAATAGTGTTTTGAAAATGGGTGCTTCAGAAGAGATTCTCACTTGATACAATTCTTCAAAGTAAGCTTCATCAGCACAACCTGTAGCTGTTGCTACTGCATATCTCCAGAAAGGCCTGCCATCTCCCTGCCAAAAACACCAACACTCTTTGCATCACCACACAACATACCAGACAATACTCATGAGGAGGAGACCCAAAAAATGCACTACAATGAAACAAGATGGAAATTTGAAGGAGAAAATAATGCAGACAAGCTAGAAGAGTACACAAACAAACCTCATAACGCAGCCTTTCTGGCCATGGCTCTGCAAAAGCTCTCTTGAAACCCTTTTTAATATCAGCCGGTGTTGTTTTCACACCTGCAGCATTCAAAGAGCTCTCACTCTCAGTAGGTTTGAAATGATCATTCAGGAAGAAGTACAAAGGTTTCCCTTCTCGACAAGTATGGGGGGTCTTGGAGGGCTTTATGACTCCTGTACTCCTTGTCCACACAAACCTTAATCAAGTAAAGAACAGCTTCCTGTTCCCCTAACAACCTGTATGACAAATAATGGTAGATCTGATGGGGGAAGAAAACAGGAATCCTACTACTTACATAACAAAGCAGCTTGCTATTGCAAGGGGGAAAAAAAATTGCCCAGTTACCACACAAGAAAGCAAGACCATTTGAACCATGAGCAATTATGTGCCCCACAAATAGCCCACCATATTTGGCACCAAATGCTGCATAAACATCTGGCACAGGTTGAGATGTCTCTAGCAGTGTTCCTCCCACATCCAACAACAGGGCTCCATATGGCTTGCCCATCTCAGATTCACCTTCAATAATTACCAAAACAATGTCATTCCCATCACTCACTGCACCACAATCACGGAGTGTACCCTAACAACTCTATACCTACAAAAATGTGGAGTCAGTTATGACGAAAACATCATGAGGCCATCATCTTCTTCACTAAACATAAACCACAGGACAATCAATGCATTGCTCTAACCCTAAAAACCAAACCTTAATATGTCTCTCAAGTGTGCAGTGCACTTACAACCCATTAAAGTTGTAAATGACTACTTGCAACCCATCACCATAGTAATTGCATAATCTGCAAGCCTGAATTGGATTTGAGGTTGAATTCGAGTAAGGCCGCAGAGCATAGCTTTTTGTGGGCTGCGATTTTTTTTTTAAAAGATCAAAAGAATCAACCCTAAACACGAAGAATACCTTGCAAGTGATCATTGCCTCAATCTGCAATACACAGTGTTATACATACTAATCAATCCAGAGAGAAGAAATTGTGGACACTTGGTAAACAATCGATCAACCAGGTAACCTAATTCTGGCGAACCTAATCTGGCAGCTGTGATTGTGGAAACTGGCTGACTAAAAGAAGGAGGTCGCATCAATACTTTCTTCATCTTCATATCCATTTTTGACAACTTCACCCACACACTTAATTTCCGGAGAGAAAAACACGGTCCCCTGTTAACCCTAAAAAATATTGGACACACACAACACGTGGTAAAGATGGCCCATACACACACACATACCTGAGTTGAATGCTCGTTGTGCATGGCATGGTTGGAAGGGTAGACGAGAGAGTAGCTTTGAGGAGATGCCAGTTACTCGATGCATACCAAGTGAAGGAATTGAAAGAAGCATGACCCTTGACGACATACCTGCCATTCAAGCTCAAAGCTCCCCCCCCCCCACTCCCCCTTCACTTCACATGCAGCTCTACCACACCATAAACAACTCCCTTTTTATTTCTGTGTGTATTTTGAGGGATCTCCGCAAGCAGAAGAACTCAAGGCAGTTATGTCAGGGGAGCTTCCACAATTTTATATGTTCCCATGTTTCCATAGAAATATTTCTTTACTACGAAACAGGAAAAAAGCAAGGAAATAAAAAGAGAGCCCTTTATCTAACACGATGACTTTATTTTTTCTTGCTATTGAGATATATGGGTGTTTTCATTCTCGTTTTAATTCATTTTTTATCGATTGTGCACAAATCACTATCATGCATTATCAACAAAAAAAATTTAAAAATTCGATGTTTATTTCTTATTATCAATAGTGCATGTCCATAGCCTTGTAACATATGCAAGTCATAACGATTCTGGGGTGAGCTATTGCACTTGGTCGAAGCCATAACCATTTTTCAGTGGACTATTGCACTTGATCAAAGTCATAACAATTTTATATTGCACTTGGTCAAAATCATAACAATTTTTCAGTGGGTTACTACACTTGGTCAAGATTCATTATCTCTTGCACACATCATAACTAATGCACCTCCATCGCTGACCAATTTGTTGCAAATGACAATTCTTTCATCTTAGGTCTTCTTTGTTAGCGTTGATTATCATTTCAAAATCATGAATCCTTGTTGCATGGAATCTTTACCTATTAATTGTTTGCTTTTGTTTTTTCTTTGGGTTGTGTTTACTTACGTTCTCATTTGCTTTGTACTTTTGATAAATGGGTTCCCATACTTGATTTTTATGTAAAGAGCTTTTCTTCTTTTTACTTAAGGGTAGGTTCCAGCACTTGTGCATTTTCTTGAGGTTTGGGAACACCCTCAGGTGCCCCTCCTTCAAAAGAACACACTCATGTTGAAACCTCCCGTACAACATTCCAAGGTCATTTAAAGTTCCCCCCTTCACCATGGAACACTTCTAGCATAACCAAAGGATCCACTTGGGTTTCACCATGCTAGTCATCATTTTCTTCCAATTTAGTACATCAAATATTTATCATCCTTGTTGATGTCATTTAAAGGGCAAAGTCATTATGTAATAAGCCACTTGTTGCACATGATTACTCAAAAGAATTACCTATAGTTATAGCAAGAGTGAAAATAGTGATGAAGTCACAATAATAAACTTAGGCTGAAAATGCAAATCTCACATGCATTAAGAATAACAATTGAGTAATCGATCTTATGGAGAGTTGTAATTAAGTTACAGTAAAAACTTAGTCTAGCTACAATTGCAATGAGAAAGCATTTTACAATTTTAAAAAATTGTACTCATCAACATTTATCATAACATAATGTACTATCCTAATATACAGAGGTTGGTTTAACAACAAAGTGTCTTAAGTTTTTTATAAAAATTATTAGTTACGTTTGGCAATAAAACTAATAATAATTTACAATTTGACATTAGACAATTCAATTATTGTGCTTGAAAGCTTCATTCCATTCTTTGGCATGGTAGGCATGTATTTTTCAAAATTTTTTTGGCAATTCCAAAAATAATTAATTAATGCCTAAGTACCAAAAATTTACATATCATCTAATTTGAATTTCATGGTTTTAAAACAAATTGAAAATGTACTCCAATTGAAAATTGAATTATTTGTCTACGCATTAATTTCACAACATATTAAGAATTTAAGATGTTATCCACTTTTAGTTGCATAATCTCATCATAAAATATTTTCCATGTATTAAAAAACCACATTAAAAATGAATTATAGTGAAAATTATCAAATTGTAACTCCTTTGTATCTACATTATACCATGCAAAACACTTGTAACCTTCTTAGGGTCCATCATTCAACAACTCTTTTAAAATGCATATGAGATTTCAACTTGACCCTAAACTTCTTTGGGTTAATTATTCAACTCCTCTTTCAAATGCATGTGAGATTTTGCCTTTTATTTTGAACTTTGTAGGGTTAATTGTTCAATTTTTTTTCAAATGCATGTGAAATTCCCCCATTTACATTATTGAAGTTTTCGGGTTCAAATGTTCAACCATTACTTCAAATGCATGTGAAATTCCCCCATTTACATTATTGAAGTTTTCGGGTTCAAATGTTCAACTATTACTTCAAATGCATGTGAATTCCCCCATTTACATTATTGAAGTTTTCGGGTTCAAATGTTCAACTATTACTTCAAATGCATGTAAGATTCTCCCTTTACCTTAAGCTTCTTAGGATCAATTACACAATTATTCTTTTCAATGTTTGTGACATATTACCTTTAACCCTAACCTTCTTAAGGTCAATTGTTTTTTCAAATGCACCTAACCAACTCATACAACATTGTGAAGTTTTTAACAAATAGTTTACAAGTTCCAAATGATATGGCTAACATCATTTTTGATCCTCCATTATGTCAAATAAAGCCTAGTGATGAAACATGGTTCATGGCCACTTATTGCTTGGTCAAATCCTTCCAATTGCCATTTAAACCTAATATTAATACTTGGCGTCTTGCAATTGGAGTTGCCATTACTAAATTACCAATTCATTTTCAAGTTCAAAATTATCAATTTATGATTAAAAAAAGATAGGTAAAATTTTTATCTCTTGCCTTAGCCCCAAAAAGAAATTGAAGGTTAATTCACAAATAAAAGCAAAACACGACATAACCATGTCAAACTTTATTGCAACAACAAATAGGATTTGAAAGGGAAAATGAAATGACACAATATTGCCTTAATTAGAGGTCATTCATTAATTTACACTTGGGTGAATTTTCATTACCTCTGCAACAGATTCTTTCAATCCGTCCAAAACTTCAAAAACCTGTGCAAGCACTAGACTTTGGGTGACGACAATTTCATACTTGTTTGCTTGAACTTTGAGGACTTTTGTACATAATCTGTGTTGGTGCCATCAACCATGGCAATACTTCAATATTTCAACATCACCCATAAGTTGGCATGATGACAGAAATCCCAGAAATGAGCAGAGCATTGAGCAATAACAACACACTTGCCATTGCACAACAATATCCCAATATTCATACATTTCCACGTCCACTATGCCACCTTAACCAAATGCCTCAAGTGGGAGCAATTGCTGAAGCCAGCAAATTGTTGTGTATGGGGTCAGCAATGAAGTCAAAGAGGTTATCAATAGGACCCTTTTGAGTGACAATAGCTTGAACATAGAAACCCAGCCAAGCCACCATTGCCAACCGCCCATTCTTCATCTCCTTCACTTTCAGGTCCTCAAAGGCTGCTGGGTCTTTTGATAGCCCTAGAGGGTCAAACAGTGCACCTCCTGGATAGTTTATACAACCTGGAAGGAATATGCCTAAGGGCTCAAGTGCTTCTATACCACAGTACCTTGCATATTCAGGCCCAACCTGTACACACGACACTCATTCATCACAATATTTTCCACTTTTCCAGTTAAGAACTGAGATATCGCCAGCAGAGTCAAAATTACAAGTTGAACTGAAATAGAGATAGATGCCAGAAACACAAATACATCCAAGTTACAAATTCTATAGCCACAGAGCTTCATGTAAGGTAAAACTGTGCTCAGTCAGTACCATTTATGTGGTCATGCTAGAGGTGGCTTACCATGAGAATGACTTGACAAAAGGCAATCACAACAACTCCCTGTGCTCCAGCTATGTGAAGTCCAGGTATGCCAAGGTAGTCAAGTGTGTCACCCTGCAACACCCAGTGAAACATCTTGTTATCATTTTTACATCTCTTAAAAAATTTCAGTGCAGTGACTGGACCAATTGAGTGTCAGAATCTGTAATGTACTGACTACCACTACAGCAATGTTTGTGTGTCATCAGGCATGTTGCTTGATTAATCAGAATGTGCCTCTGGGCAGTGTGCTACAATGTTAAAACACTTCATCCAATTGTGAAGATGAAATGTGAAACTTTCTAGTGTCAGAGTTACTGGTAAACAAATTTTGAGAGAGATTGCTGAAGATCACTTAATCTGATTCAAAGTTCCAACAGGTGCAGTAAATTCTAAGAGTCTTGAATTTGAAAATTTTACCAGTAGGTGGGGCCTTTTCACAGTTGCCAAAGCAAATGAAGGATCCAATATGTACAACAACACTGGCTGGTTACAGTTTTACTCCACTTACAAAATAGGAAGAATTGGGGTCGTGATGTTGAGGAACCAGTAGGGCACACATGAGAGTACCTGGAGTTTTGCATAGCCAACACGCCACCATACTGGCTCAGAAAACTTAACACCGCCAAAGTGGTCAAGTAATTCTGGGATCACCACACCCAGTGCTGCCAACATGGCCCATCGTGCATGTAGGATTTCAAAGCTGCTCATTGTTCGCTTGCATGTCAGACAGAATTTATCAACATTACAGAAGCTGATACACCCAAAAGCACTATGGATGCAATTGACAAGGTGCAACTGCACTTGACAATCATCCATGCTTTTATGCTTTCTGGCTGTACACCATGCACAGGGATACAGAAGGAACACTTTCAAATCCAAGGACAAACAAAAGTTCATCCTAAACCAGCAAAGCCAAAAAAATCCACTTTGAATGCATGCAAAGGAGCAGGCACAAACTTGAAGTACTTGTTGAAAGCCACTGGGTCACATGCCAGACCCAGAATGTCAAATCCATAGTCTCCTGGAGCCTCCCCTTGAAGATGCTCTGGATACTTGTAAGGTATAGGCCCCAACCATTTTGGGCGACCTTCACCATACCACATACTGCATTCAAGCATGGAGCCAGCATAATATACAAGTTGTGATCACAACCAAGACATCCATATGAAAAACAATAAAGAATGTGTGTTCAACAACCATGGATTCCTCTGAGAGACTGACCAACCAACTGAAAGATGATTGACCTCAAAAGCATATGCCTACCAATGTTCCAAGTCATCATCTTTGTGGATTTTTGTAAGATGGGATTTGGCTAGAGGCATGATGGGAGGCAGGAAAAACCTGGTATCTCTAGCATTGCTTTCTGCTGCACGGGCAGCTCCAGCCTCTTGTTTTGCAACTGCTTTAGTCTCCAGCATACGCTGCTGAAGTTGCTCACCAATGGAGCTGTTAGCAATGGCCTTCACTATGGTAAATGGGAATGCTGAAAACACAACCACCCCTGCCAGCTGCACACTCCCCACACCACAACAATACTTCTAATCCTCAGAATTTTATTTTTTCTGTCTTCAAAATTACAGGCTTCTGAGACCAATAGTTTCCATCAACAGAAATTCACCACTGCTGTCAAACCCTAATTCCATATCCTGGAAACGTGAAATTAGGGTTTGATTCTTTAGGGCCATACACCATCAGTTATAGAAGGCTTTTGAAATCCAAGCTTAAGAAGCTTTCTCCTCTACCCATGAATTTCAGTACAGAGAAGAAAAATGGCTGCCCATTTTCGTGAAAGCGTCTCGCTCCAGAAAAAGCTTCCGCAACACAAAAAAAAGGGAACAATCAACAAAGGAGATGGTTCAAGACTGCAGGAAATCGTACCTACCTCCTGCCAAGCTGCTGTGCAACCAGGAATCATTGCATTTTCATACCTCCTCACTTTCACACCTCCAGACTTGCACCAGTTACCTCCTCGACGCAGATTCTAGGTATCACCAAAACCACGTACAGAAAATCAAAAGAAAAGAAGCACCCAACAACAGGGGGATGTTGATGATGATGAAGATGATGATGATGATGCCCTGCACACAGTTGCACACACGCACCGAACGAGCATCCACTGCTAAGTAAAAAAAAACAGTTTGGGAGAATTTTGTCAGGTACCAGAGGTGAAGATCTTGTCAGTCCACATCCACCAGAATAGGCTAACAACGACCCTGATGTCGAGGTTGCCATGCTCTCTCTCTCTCTCTCTCTCTCTCTCTCTCTCTCAGAGGATTGAGTAAACCCTAAACCCAAGCTCAAACCCTAAAACCTCAGCTCAATAAAATGAGCTTGTTCAGGAACAGAACTCCAATTCAAAATTTCTTTGAGTTTTTCCTTTGCGAGAATTCTTCTGTGATGCAATTCTGTTTTGGCTCATGAAAACAAAAGGCATGATGAAACGGGTGGTTTTGCTGCTGCAGCAATTGCTGGCACATGGCCAGGAACCACCACGATTTGCAGCTGCTCAAAGCAAACCAGCAGCTTCAGACCTTTTGGCATTCAGCAGCAGCAGCAGCAGCATCTGGTGGTGGAGAGAAAAGAGTGGTAAAAAAAACTGGATGGAAAATTGGTGTAGATGAACTGAAAAGAGGGTCAAATGGATGAAAAATATGTGTAGTCTACCTATATATATGAGACCTATTTCTTACAGAATTGGTTACCAAGGTTAAACCAAATATTAACTATTAATGAGGTTCATCCACAACTGAGTAATAACGGTCATCCAGTGGATGGATGGTGCGCTGGTGGGTGCTGGTTCACTTTGGCAACGCGCAAAGTGGGCCCCTTACAGCAACCTAGGCAACATTATGGGTATGATGAGCATTACATGACATTAAAGGTCTGGGGTGGCATATTCAATGATTTTTTTAATAACATTCATGTTCATTGGACACATTTTGGTCACTATTACAAGTATACTAGTTTGAACCCCGTGCCTAATGCATAGGTGTGTGTGTATTTGACGGTACATATTACAAAATTACAACTACAAACTACATTTCCAAAATCTCTTTATATGCGAAATTTCGCATGTATCCACACCGCATTTATATTCCACTCTTTCTTCACCTCGTCAGAGTAAACAGACCATGATGGGACGGATGGACAGATGGATGAAATGATGCTTCACGATATCCTTTACTATATGTAATGATCACCACCAGAAAGATCATGTCATGTAGTGTGATCAAGAAAATGCCATAATCTAATCACCCCAAACCTCTTAATGTAGATGAGAAGGTAACCGACCCCTTAGTGCACCTAATGGCCTTAAACATGTACTAATGTTGCAATCACACCTAATGGTAAGGCATTGTTATCTCAATGTTAAAGGAGCAAGAAAATTTGTGGGATTCATACCAAAAACAGTTACCTAAATCCTATGTGGAATCCTAGGTAGCACAAAATGTTAATGAAATGTTAAGGTGGTGGTAACTTTGTGTTAGCTACCACCAAATCTATAAAAAAGCCATAGATTTTAACATAAAAATGCAATGTTAGCTAGCAACCCCAATAAGGAGGCAATAAGTCCATGGTAAGTTGCCATAATGTTTTGTTCATGTTCCTTATAATTTCTTTTTGTTCTCCTCCTATTTTGCCTCCATATTCCCTTCCACTCTCAACTATCCCCCTCTTCTACCTTCTCATATATTTTCTTCTTCTTTTTGTTGCACACTTTTCTTGTTGATCTTGCAAAAACCAAAGAAACATCAAAAATTGTTAAAAACTAGTAGCAGGTTCTTCTTCATCAAGGATTCAAGTGCCATGGATAGTTTTTATGGGAGTTTCTCTAGTTTTGATGATGAACAAAACAAAGAAAATAAAGCAATGTTTTGAATTGCTTGCCAAAATGTCTTACCATATGTATACATTTGTTTACAAATTTGTGTGCAAAGTCGAATAACAGCATTTTTGGGCAGTGGAAGTTGTTGTTTGTTTTGAATAACAAAATCCTTGTTCACAAAAAAATCTTGGCCAACAATGTCTTGAACATTTATGCACAAAAAAACAAACACAAGTTTCAGTTTATGGATTGCATACTTCATGATAATATTTACATGTACATGTTTGAAACTAATCTATTGATTTCATAAGTCTTTTGTAATGATTAGCATAGCTAAATTGCCTCAAAGTCTAGAAGTTTTTAACACTAGTTCATACCTTATCAATGAATTAATTGCACCAACAAGAAAAACAAAAAGGGGTAAGAAGCCAGTTTTCAATCAAACAAACAAATTGTAGCACCCAAATCTAAGCCAAGAAAATCCACTAATTGAACATGGCGAGATTCTAACATTTTTCAAGGCCAGAAAAGATGAGCACATTACAAATCTGAACGTAATTGATGGGCAAGACAAGTTTGAAAAAATAATCACAAAGTGGAATAAAATCACAATACAAGTGGTGAATGTTGGGTGTTCAAATCAATTGAAGAACGGGGCAACTTGCAAAGACAAATGGGTTCTCTTGTAAGAAATTTCAAAAAGATATGTGATTACAAGGTAGGCATTGGGAACAACTAAGATTATTGGTTCATGACCATTGTGAAAAAGTTGAACTTAGGTTGCCAAGGAATTTTAGGCAAGGCCTTTATGGTATGATGACAAAATTCTTGGGCATAAGACCCATTTTCAATCCACCTCATATGCGAGACACCATGAGTTAAACATATCACATATGTAGGCCATTTGATCTAACACTCAACTTCATTTCTCCAACCTTGTGCAACACCCAAGAGTATCATAAATTTAATGTAAGAAATAATTGGTGATTCCATAGTTCCCATTGACATGGACGCAATTTGATTAATGTTGATTTGACCAAATGCAATTGCACTAATTACATTATTGTTCATTATATTAAATGCAAATGTGTCAATTGCACCATTGCCCACTCAACCATAACCCATGCCATGTCCAAACCCCACAATACCACATTCAGCTAATAAATGTAGAGAATTTCAAAAAAGTGGGAGTGGTTGTTCTATTGGAAGCAGATGGGTGAAAAGAACTTACTTTTCAGCTCATAAAATCATGGCATAAGCAATACAGAAAGGGAGTAAAATGTTGGTGGATTCCATTGATCGTATCAACGCCACAAATTTTGTGTTGGAGGAAAAATCAACAAAAACTTAAGACAAGATTTTTGAAAAACAACTTCAATATTTCAAAACTAAGGATGAAACACCAACCACACATACATGGACATGGTTTGAGCAATGAATAATCTGACACAAGTAATGACTATGATTTTCACACGAGGTGTTGCTAGCAACAACGAATAAACAACAAAACAACATTAACAAACCCATCAATGAATGAATGTAAGAAATGGTAACATGTGCATCCAAATAGATATAATTCAATGATGAATGATTGAAAAAAATTTGAAAATGATGGGTGGCAAATTTACCATGAAAACAAAACTTAAGTGATGAATTTTTTCATATCTTTAAAGTTGTCACAAAAGTTGTACTTCCAATAATCAACATCATATGAAATAGTCACTATTAGAATACACTTGTAATTGTAGATTTTTGAACTATAAAACATTTACCCTAAAAAGTTTTTAAAGCCATGAAAGAACTAATTTTTTTGATGGAAATTCATTTTCAAAAGACAAAAAAACACATGGGAGGAATGTTTTGAATTACCAAATCAAATAATGTTATTTGTCTACCGAGGTATTGAATTAACTCCCTCCTAATTGCATCTCTAGAATGTTCTAGTCCTTCAATTTGTGATTGGTTCACATTGTCATCACATGTAATAACATCAATTTTGTTGTTTTGTCCTTCTTCACGGGTGTTTGCTTCTAGTTCAATTATGTGACATAACCTATTAATGTTCTCCTCGTCTTTAGACCTAAAAAGATTATGCATCAAACAACAAGTAAACATGTCAAGAATGAATCTAACATGTAATTCATATCTTTTTAGCTTTATTAAAAAATAAATCAAGATACTAAAAAAACATTTTCCACTACAAACTTGTGTTTTTTTTGTAGAATAATTCCAAGATAGGATGTTGTCCATCTTATTTGAATGACATCATTATCCATATGATTAGTGGGTATGCCTTGTCCCCCCATCAAATATGGAGGAATACCTTTCGTACCTTTGCCAGGATCAAACAAATTTTGATACTAAGCATAATGATACAAAGTAATATTTTAAAATCATTGGCATCCCCAAGCAATCCAACACAAATATCAAAAACCTTTTGTTGCAATCAACTATTTGAACAACAATGGAATATCTGCCCATTTTATGGTAATAATTATCTTCAAAAAAAGGGGCAATTGATTTAAAAATTATGATGTGGGTGTCATCAACTACTCTATGCATGTTAAGTAACCCACACCATTACTTGAAGTTTTCCATCACACTACCCATTTCTATTGCCATTGGTCATTTAATCAAATTCCTAAAAACAAGGTTTACAACTGTCACAAATCATGAAACACTTTGGAAATTAACTTGCTAAGTGTAAAAAATTCACTACACACAAAAAAATGAGCACCATGGGCCAATTTATAAATCACACAACATATATATTTTAATAGGGATAGTTTTTTAATAATGGATGTTTTGTTTCAACAACACACATTACAATTGGTTAGCAATGTGAAAAAAAATGACTTTGTCATTCTAAAATTTTCAACCCATTTGTCATCATCATATTTAATGAAATCAAGAAAATCACACAATGCTTTTAAGTTTAACCCATTGACCTTGATTCTAGGATAAAACAAAAGTAATTGGACAAATGAAAATTGTGTAAAGTAGTTACAATAACTAAAAATTGAATGGTAGCTTCAACAATTGATGGCCAAAGGAAAGGGTTCCTTGTGAATGGTTGTAACACGACTCCACAACAACAAACAAAGGTGTGAACAAGAAAAAACACAAAACTTGCATAAACAACATTGTGTAAAAGAATCAAAACAGTTGATACAAAAACATAGAATCATAAAAATAAAGCAAAACAAAGAAATGTCATTGCAACTATAAGCAATGGTGTGGATGACATGTTTGAAAAAGATGCAGAATGATGGTGTGGGTGAGATTTTTTTAAAAAAAATTAGAAGAAAAACTAAAAGGCAATGGTGCAAACATAATTTCTATAAACAAGAACACAAGGCGTGATATAGATGGTGCACACAAAGCTTTTGAAAACAAGAACATAGATTGCAAGGGTGATCATACGAACAAAACTTTGGTGGATACTAAAACATAACATGAAGGCAATGGTGTGAGCAAAGCTTTTGAAAACAATAACACAAAGTGCAAATGAAAGGAACACAAAACGTGAGTTAGAAACTTGTGACAAATGAACATGAATGTGAAGAATGCAAAGCATGTTGATGAAGAAACTTACTGCACCTCATAAATGTGATGATTAAAAAAACGAAAAGAGCACCTAAACAACCAAAAGGGAACATGAAAGATGGCCATGACTCACTAATAAGCATGATGATGGTGTGAATCCACCATCACAAAAGCACATACCTACACCTTTAACACTAACGATTGTGAATTGAAAAAAACTAAAATTAACAATCATGTTAATATTAAGTAACATGGTTATGAAAATTCACAACTAATGTTAGCTTAGTGTTAGCTTACTTAACATTAATCTATTTAATATTAGGTGTGATTATAGTTTAAGGTGCATAATGTTGTTTAACAAGGATTGTTTTTTGGACATAAAGGCTTTGAAGGGTAAAGTTTGTGAAAACTAACATTTTAAATCTTTTGAAAAAAATTGGCATGTCCTTTAAAATTGATATTTCTTTCAATAAGGACCCAATTTTGCCATGTAAGATGGCTATCAAGTGGTATAATTTGCTTTCACAATACTCAACACTTAAACCCTAAATGTCTTTATGCCTTCTAAAGATGTAATCACACCTAATATTAAAGCTTATGGTGTTAATTAACCTAACATTTAGATAAAATCGTAAAACTAAATGATCATATATGTTAGGTAGCATTAACTTAAATGCTAGTTGATTTTTTTGCTTTCCATTAACATCTAATGGGTGAAAACATGGTAAAGTAAACCAAAGAATTACCTTACATCATAAATGGAAAGTGCCCATCAAGTAGGCCTTGGTATATTGAATTTTAAAATAAATACGTTTTTTAATTTTTAATTATATGAAGTTCTTTGACTTTGCTATAACTATTTACTACTGGACTTTGAAAATTTTCATAGTAAAATCAAAATATATTTAACATCTAATGTAAAAGTAAGAATGAACACAATATAACCTATTAATTTCATTCCTACTTGTTACCTATTTTTATTGTACTAAAGTTTTTCAAATTTTGTATCCAATTCATCAAAACTCAATGCATGGAGTCTTCCATAATGAGATTTAAAAAAAAAATTAAACCTACTTTCTTATGTTTATATTGAAAAACTGTCATATTTAAAATTTTGGATTTGGACAAATGTACTTTTTGGTCCACTTTACCATGCTTAAGGACCCTAACTTAATGTTCACCTTAATTAAGGTTTTTAAAAAAAAGTAACCTACCTTTTTCATGATGGATTCACACCATCATGATGAATGCTAATGAATGTGTGGGGATGATAAGTTGAGGCATAAGAGCAAAACCTAATAAAGCCATGGGAAATCATTTATGTTAACAATGATTTAAAGCCCCATTTTATGGATTGCCACCAAACATTGTGCTTTGATATAAAATATATGTTTTGTATTAAAAAATTCAAGTTAAACTAACACCACCTTAACATTGTGTGCCATGTAAGATTTGACCTAGAATTTGATATCAATTAACATTCTTGGTTTGAATGCAATAAAAAACTTGCATCTCCTAAATTGATTTAGCACTCATTGAACATTAAATGTGATTGCAATTTTAAATTAGGAGATTACATTTTTTTCTTGCATTTTTTGGGTTCTTCACATGCATTCCTTTTAATATGTGAATGGAATTATGAAATTATTATTTTTAAATCATGGAGAATGCAAGTGATAATGTTAACCAATTGTTTATTCACTTGGAAATAAATAGAAAATTTTCATTCTTCCTCAAAATCACACATTTTAAAATTTATTTTGGTGTTTCATATCTTGAAGCTTGTTGCACTAGGTGGAACCTTTTGCTTTCCTCTCCTTCCCTCACTTTTGTAGTTCTATTATTGTTTTTTATTTTTCTATTCAAAATATCATGTTCGTAAAGTTGTTTGTTTTGTTTTTAAAAAATCTTCTCTAGTTTGATTTCTTATTTCTTTCCATTTATTCCTTTTTCTTCTTCATTTCCATAGTCTTATCTTTCTTTTTGGTGAGGTTTAAACCTAGAAATACATACATTATTGAATTTTTTCATTGTTTTGTGACCAAAATTGTTGGTTTACACACAACACTAACCTCCATGAATCATTGAAAGCTAAAAAGGTTAGTGTAATAATATTATGATAGTTGATCACAATCATTGATGTTGAAAGATTTTAAAACATGCATGTGTTTGCTCAACTATTTTTTGATTTCATTTTGTTTTATATATTCTTCTGTGTTGGGTTTTTTATTAGATGATATGTTATCAAATTTGACATATTTATGAAACAAACTTGATACCTTCCCAAGCTTCCTCCAACACTTGTGGAATCCTTATGCTATTTCCTAGCCTTATCCTACCACATGCTCGACAAAAACAATAAATGCAATGAACTCTCATTTGCATTTGAAGTCATATTTATTTATCTTTTTCATTTCCAATAAAATGGTTATTTTAAGCTTGTTATGTAAATTAATACATACTTAATAATAACCCCAAAAAAAAAAAGGTTTCAAACTTTGTCACTTTGTTGTGGTGCTTGTCATGCTTACGTTTTCATATTGCTTTCATGGTTTTGGTTATCTAGAATCTTATTTCTTTTTTGATGTTGAAAGAATGATCAAAGTCATCTACTCATGATATGATATTTTAAATTACATAATGATTTTGAAATGTTTTTTTATTATAAACATGGCACCTTTACAAAGTGGAATAGGGCCAAATGGTGAGGATACCACCATGAATGAAAAAATATATATTGGGATTATTTTTTTGTTTTCAAATTTTTGAGATAAAAAAATTGGTGAAAATTTCCATCGAAATGATTCATGAGGGTCAAAAGAAAAAGAAAATTGTCAAAGAAAATTCTACAAAATAAAAACTAAACATTTTAGGGAAATTGGGAGGAGCTCTTGGTATTTATTGAGGATGTGATTTATTGGAGGTGGTTTTTGTAATTTTAAAACCTAAGGTAAGGGAGAATATGACTAAATCATAGTAGATCATGAAAAAATAAAAAGGAAAAAAAAAATCTAATTTCTAATTTCTAATTAATTTCTTTAAAATTTTAATTATTCATTTTGTCCATTTGGAAACTGACCCTAGACTATGATGGTTGGGAAATGGGGGGGGGGATTAGGGTAAATACCTTTTTGGTAGGGTTAACCGTAGTTAATAGTTTACTGTATGTTTTTTCCCCCCTTGTATTCTGGCTTTTCCTCGTGACATGGGTTGGAAGTTCAGCCCCGATTGAGGTCCCGAAATCGGGACCTAAAAGTTGGGACCTTGAAAGCAGGACTTAAACATTAGGACCTCGAACACGGGACCAAGTGGGGTTTTGGTGGGTCCGGAGTTTGCCGCGGAGTTAATTCGGGACGTGGAACATGTGCCGCAAAAGACTTGGCGTTGCACGCACGCCAAACAAACGGCGTCCGCACGGTTTCACATAGCCAATCAAAACGGCCGCTCTCAAGGGCCGCCTGTTCGCCCGGTTCGAGACCGGTCGGTTCTATTCTCTCCCACGCACCGCACCGTTTTGGCTGCCTTGCCGCCCACGTTAGTGCGCTTCCACCCCCGTTGCCTCCCGGAAGCTTTGCTTGCAGCGGCCGCGATGGCGATGGCGTCCCTTGGTCTACACCTCCTCCTCGTTGCTTCTTCTTCATCTTCTGTAGGAACCCAATAGGCCGTTACCGTCGCCTCCTGTTCCGCTGTCTCGTGTGCTTGGCTGCCAAAGAGTGTGCTGTGTCCACTGTTGCGTTCTTCCACCTCGGCTCGCGCTCTTGTTTTGGTCGGTTCAGGGTTTCGGCGGGTTCAGGGTTTGGTTTCAGGGTAGGTAATGAGCGAAGAAGAAGAAGAAGAAATAAACAAAGAAACAAAGAAGAAGAAGAATCTTGGTGTCGTTGTCAAGTTCGGGAGACAGTAGAGAAGCGCAGAAACGGGGCGCTTGTTTAATGGCCCCCCGCATGCTCAGCTCGTTGTGTCTAGAAACTATGATGAGGAAGAAGATGAAGCAGATGTGGTGAATAAAACGGGAAAACACATGAGTTTGCATCCCTCTTTCTTATTATTATTATTATTCTTCTTCCTCAAACCCTAAGGGGTTGTGGCAGTAACTCGCTGGGGAAGGACGTAGTGATAGAAGAAGAACTTATTGCAGACAAGAAATCATGGGAGGACTTGTTGTTGTTGCAGATTTGCTGTAGGGAAGAGTTGGTTATTTGTTGGCGAGAAGAAAGAAGGAAAGATAGTAGTAGCATCGGCACAAGCATTGTAGGGAGAGAAGAAACGACTTACATGTTGTCTTACACAAGTCTTTCGCTCTTTTTTCTATGAGAAGGTATGCTGTTGATGACCCAGCCATGTGATGGGTATGCTCTTGATGACTGCTGAGATGTGACGAAGGGCCTCTGCTGCTCCTCCTCCCCCTCCCTGTGCTGGTAACCAGGAAGAGGAAGAGACTTCATCAGGGTTTGTCTTTCTGCAGTTTTTTTACTGTAGGGTACATATCTAGCTGCCTGGCTCACAACTTGGCAGGGTCTGGTTGCTTTGTTGCATCACTGATGCCTGGGCCTTTTACTTGGGGAATATGCTGTTTACCGTAGAGTCCAATTTGGCAGTTTGTCATGCATGTGGCAACTGAAAAAACTAGAGCAAAGTGTGGGCAGTTTGCTATCAGTTTCACTATCTCCATGTTGGTAACCAACAACAAAGTTATGTTAGTGAATATGGACCTGGGCTCTTTGCAGTCTTTCTGACAATTCTTTCTTTTGGTTTTTGTTTTCTATTTAGTTTTTTAACAATGAGGTACAGATTTCAAGTCTCATAGTATGTTGTCTTGTGCATTTAGGTGCCTCTATGTGAAGGAGGATCTTCCTGCTCTCACTTTCTGAGCTTGTGTAAGTTTTTTCTCCACTAATTTGCATATAATGATGATTTAGAGTAAACTAGTTCCTACAGCATGCCAGTGCATTGGGTATGTTTTTTTTTTTGGGCTTTCTATGAAGTACTCTTAATGAAGAGGTACTGTCTGTTTAGGCAGTTGTTCACACATATATATGGCACACTCTTTTGTGCTGTCATACTTTGCCATACCTTAGTGTTAATTTGATGTATTCTAACATGATTTGTTGGTCTGCTCTGCAGGCTTTACATTGGCAACTGGTAGATGCTTGTAAATATATTGGTATTAGCTGTTCTGCTTTTGAAATTAGTCGACTTGTATATGATAATGGAAGTTAGTTCCAATGGAAATTCAGCCAGCAATACCACTCCTCATAGTTTTACTAGTTCTGAACACGGCCGAAAACGGAAGCAAGGTTGCAAGGTTGTTACCACTCTATCTGCAGTTGCACCAGCAAATGGAGATCAATGCATACAGGAAATTATTAAACGAACCAGAGTTGAGGACCTCAGCAGCCTGGACTCCACAAAGCCAACTTGTCTGCACGGCAGGTTTGCCAAGAGAGTATTCACCAGAGGAAATCATTCTAGTCAAAGAGAGGCGTTGCCACTATCTTGGGAGAATGCAATCTCTGAGCAACAGCCTGCCCTGGAAAGTGAGGAGGAAGTTGCAGAGGCCAAGGCCAAGCTTTTGAAAGGTCTTGGTTTGTTTGATTCGGACTCTGTAATACCAGGGATCTATCGAGACTCTGGTATAACTGGAGAAGCACAGTGGCAATCCTTTGAAAGACAAGAACAACTGATAAGACAGTCCCAAGGACATGCTAATGTGCAGTTTGCATGGCCTTCCCTAGAAAACGAGGAGGAATTTATGGATGTGAAGGGCAAGCTTATCAAAGGACTAGGTGAGTTTGGGTCAGATGTCCTGATAACAGGGATCTACAGAGATACAAGTTCCAAAGGACAAGCACGGCAGGAAGCCTTTAAAAGACAGGAACAGCTAACAAGAGAGAACAGAGGTAATGCTAATGTGCAATATGCATGGCATGGTAGTTCAAAGGCAGGTGTTTCAGGGATCATTCTTCATGGCTTTGGACAGCCTAGGACACCAAGGAATGGCTCAGCTTATGGTGTTGGAGTGTATCTCGCCCCAGAAAATCATGCTGAAGTCAGGTGAAAACATATTCCTTATGCACTCAAGACATATTGCCACTTACTGTTTGTTCAGTTGAGCTGGGTCTTACGTCTGTTTGGTGGATTAGCTCTTTGTTAAGTGAGGTTCATTGAGTGGCATTTTGTGGGGGCTCCTGATGTAATGAGACTGATCTGTGAATTGTTTATGTATAGTGCTGTGTATGCAGATAATGATGAAAATGGGGACCAACACATGTTGCTGTGTAGGGTCATATTGGGGACTGCAGAGCTTGTTTTACAAGGCTCTGATCGGTTCCACCCAAGCAGTGAAAACTTTGACACAGGTGTAGATGACCTGTCTGATCCTAAGCGACTAATTATATGGAGTACTCACATGAACACTCACATTCTCCCACTTTATGTGGTCAGTTTCAAGTTGTCCCCTAAATGGCACAGTAAGTTTCTGCATTTGTATATGACAGTTCTTGATGAGGGAACTAGCTTTCTGATTTTTCCATCATTGTATAGTTTGGTGGTTGTTTACTTTCACGGGACTGTGCTTGAATTAGGAATCTATGAAATCTCATGCTGTTTCGGATGTCAGACCTAGCACCTGTTGTTGAATTGAGGTACTCATGCAAGGTAGCTGTTGTGCCTGCATCTATCCTGTTAAGTTTCATACAGAAACACCTGGCTAACTGTAGCGGGCTGCTGGCAGATTTGATGGCAGAAGTCAAGGGGAACCAGAGAGGAATTTCCAGAACTTGGAATGAAGTTCCAGTAACCTCTTCATGTCTTTACGTTAAGGTCTGTCTTTGAGTTTATCTCTTCTGCGAAGTCACTTCCTGTTGCACTTTTGTCAGTGAATGATTTGTAATGGGCAAGGCTCTTTATCCTTCTAGCATGAGGTCTGAGCATCTATCCTTGTTGTCAGTCTGTTGGGTGGCTGTAGGATCTTTTACAGGGTCTTACAGGGACATCTCTGTGCAAGAGTGATGCTCAACACATGCTCAATAGTTTTCTAACACGTTCTCATACCAGTTGGTTGAGTTGTGCTCTGGATTACAGTGCTTCCTGCTTGCTTTTGCTTCCATAGGAGATATTTTAGCTAGTTAGTTTGGCTCCTTGGTTGGGATGGAAGCTGTTTGTGAGCCTCAATATAGTTCCTGTTGTGCAGACACAAAGGCCATCAGAAGAATGGAATGACCATGTGGGTGGAATTCAACAGCATGTGCTAGGTCCAACATCCCCTTGTGTCTCATTCCCTTGCCTGTTTCAAATTTTGCGGCAGCAACTGTTACCAGGAGACCTTTATTTTCTGCAGCAGCAATATGTTTCATTCAAGGTGGGTCACAACTGTTTGAAAGTTCAAGTTAATAAAACAGTTCTCCTTGGAAGTGTCACTAATTCGGAATTGACATATGAAAGTGTTTGATGAGGTTTCTTTGGTTCCAGACTGGGAGGTTGCCACGGGAACAACTCATTAAAGTTTGTCGAGATGTTGCTGGAGATGCACGATTGGTCCAGGCTATTCGACATCTTAACAAGTGTCAGAAGGTATTAGTTTTTTGTCAGATGTGTGGTTTGAGATTGGGTTGACTTGGTGTTCAGCATCTGAATGTAGTATACATCCTCTGGCTGGGTATTCAATGAAGGAAGGGGCTTGGTTTGCAGGCGAAGGAACAAGAGCTGTTGAAATACAGTCTCTGACATCTCTACCTCCAACAGAACCAAGTTTTGCATAGCTTGATCTCTGATCCTCAAGCTGCTGGATGTTCATTATTAGAGGTGGGCATCTTCTTGTGTCTAGCAAAATGTGGGGCTAGGCTAGGTGTAACATTGACCTGCTGGGTGGACGTGTTTGTTGCATCTTCTCAAACTACTGAACCACTTGTAGAACACCTGCATGCTGAAAACTGGAAGAGTGCCAAAGCCTGCTGAGATTTAGTTCTGATTACTGGCTGGGTTTGACCACCAAGGGGTGTATGAGTCAAAATGACTACTGGTTGTTCCAACCCATAGCCACCTAGCAGGTGGCAATTGGTCCTAATGGCAGGGCCTGTAGGCTGCGGGCTCAGTATTGGTGTACAAGCACAAATCTGTTGAGTCTTGCACAAGCAATTGCCATGTCTGATGTGTGATTAGTATGATGTCTGTTGACTGATGAAGGCTCTTTTTGAATTTGTGCAGGTAAGTCTGGTGGCTGACTAGGTAGTTGTAGTTTGAAGGATTTTAGTTTGCTCAATCCAATGTTTCTCTCCCTAGGATTTTTCTAGAGAGGTTACACTGCTGTTAGTTGGTAGGGTTAATGAATTTCTGTTGCGCAGAAGTTTTTGAATCTGTCAACTAGAACTTGTGACACTTGTGTAATACAGATGCTCTTTTATAAAACAGCTGTGGTTGTCTTAAATAACTCTGGGTGTACTCATCTGAAGCAAGTTTTGATGACATCTGTGATGCTGTTTGCAAGTCAAAACTGAGTTTCTATTGTGAGTGGTCTAACTTTGCTGAAACTTCCAAAGCTATCTTTTATGTTATGGGATAGAAGCCACCACTGAAGGATGGGCCCACTGATCTCCTTGCAATGTGTATGCCACCAACATTTGGTAGATCGGTGTGTATGCTTTGTTTTTTGTAATGCGACACAGTACCAGGAGATGTGCTGATGAGCTGAAATGCAAACAGCAGGTTTAATGCTATGGTGAAAACAACTTTTTCTTATTTCTCTACGTGATGCAGGACAAGTCTTGACTTGTGAGCTTATTCAGTATGATTCATCACAGTTCTGCACAAATTCTTTCATTGTTCATCATCTGCCACAAACTCACGGACCTCTCTGTTCACCTCAATCCAGGTTTTACTTACTACTAAACCCCTTTTGCTTTTTCTGTTGTTGAACAATAGGAGGTGATGGTGAGAGACTTCGTTAAGTGACATGCATAAGGTTATCACTGCTCTCATTCCTCTTATGTCAGTTGGTTTTGCTTCAACTGACACGATGGTCACCTTCAAAGTACTATTTTGGGTTTTTCTGCAATCTCTCATACATATGCTGGACAATTGCTCTAAGATCCCACCTGCCTATGGCAACGAAGATGCTTGATTGCTGTGGCTACACAATAGAAGTTTCAGGTTCCACATTAAAGTTCGTAGTTGCAATGTATTCTATTTACATATCACCAGGAATTGACATGACAAGAAACCATGCAAGAATATCTTGTCCTTTTGCTTTCACATGTTAAAATACAAGACAACGAGGCCAGAAAAGATATCAGCCTTGCAAATTGACTACTTGTACACCTACCTACAATACCCGAGGCTGAAAACTAACTAGACTCCTTTAAATATCATGGGATTTTGTACCTCATGCAAACACAATGTTTATCTTGTGTTTTGCAATGTGAGAAGAGGGTGTGGAGCTTGAAAAAAAGCTTTGGGGGAGAGAAAGATCTCCCTATTGCCTTTGTGTGACAAAGCTATGTTCCTAAATATGAAGCTCAATGTGCATAGGATAGGAAAACATGCAAGTAGTCTCATTAGGCAATGACTTACTTATTAGGTGAACAACTAAGTGACACTACCATTGATGGTGAGGTGAGAATTACAACCAACGGTTCCAATAAGTGCCATTGCTCTCAATTGTTGAAAAAGCTTGAACGTTGGTTAAAGGATGACCAACACTAGCTAGATCTAATTGTAGCATCAATTTTATTATTCATTGACAAAGCTCATTTGTTCAAATTCAATAAGTCCAAAGGAGTTGTGGCCAAATAATCTAATCCAAATCCAAGCCCAAGAAATTTTCATCCTTTTCATCATTACATAACATCGTTGTTTGGTTGGGTAGAAAGGAGAAATGATGTGAAAGCAAATTATTCATTCCACTTTGTTTGCTTTTGAAATATACCATATTATGATATTTAATGTCATTTGTGAAATGAAATCAATAACATATAGATAACATTGTAGTCCAAAAGAATATGGATATATTTTCAACCTAAATAAAATTATTCTATGATTGTAGTGCCTTGATACAAACTAAACTACAACCTACATTTGCACACAATGATGATTTTCAAAATAGACCATAACACATACTTAGAATATTGACATTAGACTTCACCATATTTGGTCTTTTGTTTCACTAAGTTGTTTTGACATTTGTTTTTTTTTAATGTCTTCATTTGGTTCCCACACAAGAAAAACACATAATAATAATAATAATAATAATTTAACCTCTTATCTCTAATTTGAAATTGAATGCAAAGAAGGAAAAATTAATCTTAATTATTTACAAATATGACACTAACATCTTCAAACAACCAAAATGTGCACAAAATGTTTTTTTAAAAAAATCATTCCTTTTTAGTTCATCTTGAATTTCTTAATAACAAATATATGCACATGAGGGTTATTGGTGCAAAGGGGAAATTCTATTAACTTATGTTAACATGTCACTTGCTTTTACATGTCACACCCAAATTTCAAATTTCAAGTTGAAATTTAGTTGCATATTGGTTGTTGGCCCACATATAACTATGTAGTCAAAACCCAATTGTAAAAGAATTGCTTATAATGACCTCATGGATGAGATGGCAATGAACATGCCAATTTGAATTTGCCATGGTGACAAGGCACTAATGTGGCATGAATGTATAGTTTAGGGCCATATGCTTGTTGCACCATACTAGCCTATAATAACTTTTGTGCGATGTGCAAATAAAGTAAATATACATTGACGAAAATCATATATACAATGCATATTCTAATCATAAAGGGATATCCCATGCAACTACTATGTGATTAATATGGAACTTTCATGAATATCAAAAGTGTCATTTAATTTACAAATACACCATGTTTTTATGAAAAATATGTCACTTGGTTGCACATCGATTGCAAAAGGACATATAGTTGCATGATGGTTAGGTTTTTAGATACATGATTTTTCATAGTGGTTGTTGGGGTGATGATAGTTGTTGAAATGAAACTAATGTCAACAATAGAAATGGAGAACAAATCTTGTTGATGGGTTGAAACCCCACGTGGACTATTGAATTACCCTAGACCTAAAAGATGCCTAAAAACCTAAAAAGGAAAAAAATCAATTGTTGTAAAAAAATTGTCAAATTTGGAAAGAGTGGAAAAACATCATAGAAAGCTTTGGTGCATGTTGAGCAAAACAAGTTAAAATCCCAAAAGTTGTTTGGATGTTGCCCATCATAGGGAGATAATGTGTCTAATATCTTTTCATGAGAAATCTTTGATAAAGGATGACACGCATAACATAGATCCTATTTGAACACCCAATATCATAAAATCAATTAAGGAGTGTTAACAAAAATGGTACAACAAAATTAATACTCAAGCTACAAGGAGACCACATGACACATTTGTGAAGTTGCACGGTGAGACTTATCATTCTAAATTGGGAAAGTAGGGACTTTAATGTTGTCAAGAATGAGTAAGGATAGTTTTTAAAAGCGAATGTAATTGGGGATGGTTAAAAATAACAAATAATTATAAATCATAATGCTTAAAATGAACTATGATAATAATGGTTTATTGAAACAATTGTCTCAAACATTACCCCTTGGTCAATGGAATGATAGTGACATCACCATCATGATCACAATGAAATTTTTTGAAAGGAAATTCAAATGCATACAACATGTGAACAAAAGGGACGAGTTCAACAATGTCACTTCTTTGTTGCATATAGTTTGTAAAACATAATGTCTTTTAACATCAAGTTGAATACTTTTGCCACATTAATATGTAGAAATGCCCAATCAAAGTGGAGGTCAAAAGTGCATTAAACACCATGAACAACTTATTCATGTCCAACTTTTGTGAGAACTTGAAATTGGTGGGAAGAAGAAGTGTGTTTTACAAATTAAAAACACAAGGTATGAATAAGTGTGAAGTATAACTATGGTGTAAGGTCATGTATATCAAATTGATGTTAAATAAATTAAAATAATTATGAGGGGACTACATTTATTTGTTTGTGTTTGATGATAATTAAATAAACCCTCCATAAGCCCCCAAGGAATTTTCTAAAACACCTTTTTGAATTTCTATTATGGATAAAAAGATGAATGATTATGAATAGATTTTATTTGATGAAAAGTGAACAATCATGAATAAATCTCATCCATGATGGATGAAATTTGGGCATTCCAAGTGAATGTAATCTAATATAAATTAGATAATGATGTACAAACTTCATTTGTGAACGACAAGCTATTGGATGAAATTCATTCATTAAAATGAAGCATTCATAAATGAATTTATCTAACAACACATTAGATGATGATGAATAACTTATCCATGTTATTGATGAAAGGTGAAACAATCATGGGCAAACATCATGTTTGAATGAAGAGCTATGTTACATGAACTATATTATGAGATATTTTATTTATTCTATAAATTAGTTTTGAAGTACTTAATATATGATCTATGTTGGGATTGTGAATGTGATTTGTTACGTGGCATCATTTTTTTTTAGCAAACAAATTCCATGATGATCAACCTTGGGTTTGCTTGACTATCATAAGTGGGTTTCATGCAACTTTTCAAAGGCATTTTAAGTTGGCCAACTAACATTGCTATCTAACCTTAAAATTGGTTGTTCTTTACAACATTCGTCAACATTTTGCATGTATCATTCTTACACTTGTTCAAGGTGAAAAATAAATTGCACCCAAATGTTTATTGACCACATTGCATTGGTCATTAGTTGCAAGGTTCACAAAATAAAAGTGTTTGTTCTGTATGCAAATTCGGTATATTGTTACAAGCAAAGCTTCTTGTGGATAAGAGATTCAACCAATGATCTGAATGATATAACTAGTTGTGTGTATTGCAAACTTGCTTCAAGACTTGATGAGTTGATGATGCGGATGAATTGCTAGTCAAGCAGACAAGCAGTGCAAACTGCTAATCATGTTTTAGTGCAGGAGCGCACTTTGTTGTGCTTGCTTGATGCACAACTTGATGCATCTTAGTCGGGTTATTATGTTTACCATAAAACATGAAATTTGGTTCAATTCTAGATCCAACATAGAACATTTGTCCACCAGCTAAATGGGGCTTTCAAGGACTGCATACCTCTAAAGTCCAGTGAATGAAAACCTGTGGAACCTCGACCGTGCGATCTGTAAAAATGCTCTTGCCCTCCTGAATGCTAAAATTCCCTGCACTGGTCCTAAACTTTCTGTCAAATCTCTTTCAGTTCTCTCGTTTGGCCTACTGTGCGAGTAACAAACTGAAACTGTAGGCAATGTTTGCTGCGCAATTTTTTATGGACCGTGCTGCACATAGGAAGAGGATGCACAGAATGTTAAGACAAAGATGAGATGACGACACCCATTGTTGGCTCCTTGAGTGAAACATCTATGGATGATAGTGCTAAAGAACTCTTAGCTAATTGCCCAGTGACCGTAGAGACTTCCACACAAAGACCTATGTCCTCACTATACGGATTGATGAGGAATAACATTGAATACAACAGCACCAGCTAGCAGCAGGGGGTAATTCCATCTCTACTGCAAAATATCACCATTGCCTTCGGAAAGATGGGCAATATAAAATGCGGTCCTGTGAAACAATAGACCATCCATACAGATCCACAGCTGCTTTATGCAGAATTTATTTCCAGCTTCTGCAACCAACAGTACTGAATGTGGGGATGAACAAACAGTGGCGATGAAGCACAGCTTTGCAATAATGAAGTATGCTACACTAGACCCAAAGTGGAAGCTGATGTTGGTTCATCATCCCTTATAAATCTCTCTTGGCTGGTTGAAGGATAATTCAAAGCAATGCCTGGTCAAAACTATTGATTGACCTATTTGATTATAGGAATCAGCAGAGTCTTCTGATATAAGCTGCCAAACATATTGTAATCACCACACCCACTTCTGGGAGGTAAACAACGACCGCACATTTTGTGTAGTCATCAACTTTCTCAACATAAGTGTCAAAAAACCCCAGGGCTACTCTCAGCTCTTATTATCTCGCCATCCATTCCACAGGAAATTTTTCAATCCCACGTCCTGGGATGGTGGACCAACGCACAACAACCCAGAAGTCAAGCGTCTTGACAGATTCATTCCAGTGCCTCCACAAAGTTTCTTCCTCCCAAACACTCCACCTCAACTCTGAGCCAATTCTGTGTAGCAGTGCCAGTCTCATTTGCTTTGTTTGCACTCTCACTTCTCTCACCACTCCATATAAGTCCCCCCCAGGCCCTCGTAACAATATCACATCCCCTTTGACTGGCCAAGGAGGAATAGAATTTTGACCTGTGTCTACAGCATGGGCTTGAACCATTCTTGTCTGCTTATTGCCAGATGACTGATGTCCTTGATATGATGATAGTGCTGCTGGTGGCAGAGGCGACATCTTATCTGCTCCCTGATTAGTTCCCGCATCCATCTCTTGTGGGGTCGAAGGTTCAAGCTTGACTGGAGCAGGCTGGGGGAGTACAATTGGTCCAGAAGAAGGGACTATAGGTGCTGCAGGCTCATACCGTACATCCTCAGCTTTCATGTCACTCCTGCTTGCAGTGAATGCACTAAGTAAGCGCCTTGGGGGGTGGATAGCTGCTTGCCGAGCATTCAGGGGCTCTGGCTCCACATGGCCCTGCAGCATGTGTACTACACGACTCATGGAGGGCCTCAACACTGGATCATCCTGTATGCAAAGCAGTGCTGTATGAATTGCACGTAAGGCATTGTCCTTGTGAAAGTACTCCACCTCCTCAACATGCAGTCGCTTGTCCAAGAGTTCCATAGTACGCCCTTCACCCACAAGCTTAAAAGCCCAAGCTGGAAAATACCACTGCTCTTTCCCCAGTGAGAAGTTGGTGTTTTCACGTCCACTAATTAGCTCTAGCAATACCATGCCAAAACTGTAAACATCTGTCTTGGCCGTGACTGCAGCTTGTGGCAGTAACCACTCTGGAGCTAGATACCCAGGTGTGCCCCGCATGCTTGTCACCACCCTGCTCTGTTCTTTATCCATCAACTTGGCAAGCCCAAAATCTGATAGCTGTGAGAATCATGTCAGAACCCCTTGTCAGTATCTCTGGAGTAAGATCTGCCTATTCCAGACAAACACTGATGCAAGATTTGTTTCCTGATCTTCTACAAAGGTGGGCCATGTCAAATGAATACTGCTGGCAGACCAACAACTATGGTTACTGATTTTCGAAGCAAAAGGACCCAGAACTCAAAAGAAGATGTGACTGTATAGATTTGCTTAATTTGGAGCACTTGCACATCACACAGGTGGCATAGGAAGATTAAAGGATAGCTTGCACTGCATAACAAGCAATCTAGAAGGTCACAAAATATTGCAGCAACCCCCAAAGAGTACCAGATTCAAGAGCTCTGTACAGCTTCACAGCTGAAAAGGCACTCATGATGGTCAAACAAACCAGGACCACATACAATCTTGCTTGTCCAGTGGTCACTAACCTTGGGACAAAATTGGTGATCAAGAAGGATATTCTCAGGCTTGACGTCCAAATGGATGATATGGTCACTGCACTCCTCATGCAGATATGCAAGGGCTCTAGCTGTGCCCAGTGCAATGTTGAGGCGCTGCTCCCAGTCTAGTAGCTTCTCCCCATGTTTCTTCCCAAAGAGCCAACTGTCAAGACTGCCATTTGCCATGAACTCATACACAAGCAGGCGGTGTGAGCCTTCAGAACAGAACCCATGCAAGCGCACCAAGTTGAGATGCCGTATGGCACCCATTGATGCTACCTCGGCCCTAAACTGCTTCTCCCCTTGAACAGACGTCTTATCAAGCATTTTAACAGCTACCCTCAAGCCATTGGGAAGAAACCCCTCATAAACAGAACCAAAGGCACCATCACCCAGCTTCCGGCTGAAATTCTTGGTGGACTTTTGCAGCTTTGTGTAAGAAAACCGTGGCGGTAAGCTTGCAATGGATTCCAAAAAGTCAGCATGAGTGGCATTGTCTTTGGCTGAGTGTGCGCATGCAATGACCACCATTAGGACCCCAGCAATGCACACAAGTGCACCCACCACTTGATTTTCCCACCAATCCTGCACACCACATGCACACTTGCATCTCAACAAAGCTGGTTCCTATTGACGACATTAGTCTAGAATTCATCATGAACCCAGTCCACCATCTTTCAGAATTGATACATTTTGGAAGATTCTGGATAACAGTGAGATAGTTATCATCCTGCAGACTAAGAGCTACTCCAACCCAGTGCACCATACAGCAAATATTGGATGAAGAAAAGTCAAAACATGTTGGTTTGGCTCAGCACTTTTGCACAGGATGCTGAGGAGGCTGGCGAAAGGCACAGCAAAGCCTAATACCTGCTGTTGATTGGCTAGATGGTTTGATTGGTCCAGGTGGTTTGCTATTAGTAGTATCCCCATCTTTTGCAGTCCCAGTTTCAGTTTTATGGGTGAGGTTGAGAAACAGAAAATAACTAATCATGCATGTGAGAAATAGTGTTGCAGCAGGCCCCATAACTGAAGATGGGTGGAGCTGCTCTACAGTGGAAACTAGGAGACATTGCAGGAGGCAAGGGGAAAATTAGTGCAAGTCTCACACAGCCAAGCCATAGATGCCCTCGTCTGCACTCCAAATAAGATATGGTGACAGCAGTGGCTTGTCCAGTCTGTGCCTGCAATTTTGTGAAACCATCCATCAAGTCCTGGCTTCAATCCGCTTCTCTTCTTGCAATTGCTCATTTGAATGGATTCAGCCCTAATTTCTCAAACAGGCTTTACTTTTCTTTATGTTTCTCCTGGAAAAATCCATAGCAGTGCAGACTGGATTGATTATAGCCTTTCCTTCTTCCTTTGGAATTCAGATACAGTGGGGGGAGAAGGTCCCTCTGGACAGTGTGGGTACTTGCCTGTAAGGATCTGCGGCTTAAAGGAAATTCGGTTGCCGGTGAAGAAGAAGCGTGAATGCTGTCGCAGCAAGGAGTTAGAATAATACTGGGATTTTTCTGCAAAGTCGTGGCTGATGGAAACTCCTGCTGCTGCTGCTGCTTCTTCTCTCCTCCTTGTGTGGTTGCTTTTACTGATAGCGCCGCAGAAGCAGCGCCGGCGCCGAAGTAGTCCACGGATCGCTTTTCCATCGGAAACCCACGTATGTAGTGGTCGCTCCAACACTGCATTGCTGCTCCATTGTTCTCTCGCTCTCCACCCAAAACAGAATCCAAACTGCTTCTGCGACCGCCGCCGCCGTCGCCGCTCCGTCTCCTCCTACAAAGACTACTACTTCTACTATCAATCCCCAATAGTAAGCTGACATTCAGCTTCTCGAGAAAATCCGCCGCGTCTGGAGCAACAACGACATCACCATCACCGCCGCCGCCACACACAAAGAAAACGTCAATTGGGTTTGAACCGGCCGACGAACTACTACTACTACTACTACGACTACTAGTACCCGGACTCCTCCTCGCTGCAACTACTACTGTCCCAAGAGGAGCAATACGGCAAACAGCTGGCTGCAGGAAAAGCAGTAGCTGCAGGAGGAGGAGCAAGATCCGCGACAACAACAATAAAGAAGAAGGCAGCTGCTGCTGCTGCTGCGCCCAGCTTCCTTGCCGCAACTTCTTCATCTCTGGCTCAACTTACGCCTCGTTCCCAATGCTGCTACAGCAGCAGCAAATCATGGCTGAAAAAAGAAAAAAAGAAACCCAAACCCACCACCAAAGCCAAAACCAAAAAAAAAAACCAAACCAAACAAGGAGAAAACCCAAACGACACACAATTTGCTGATGTTAGTGTAATATTAGCTGCCGCTTGGTTTTTAGTTTCTCTCTCCACTGAAGCTGGAAAAAAAAAGGGGGGGAGGGGGGAGGGGGGAGAAACGACAACTGGTTTTTCTCTCCTCTCTGCTCCGCTATGCTATGCTATGCTATGCTAAGCTGATGATGATGAACTTCTTCTGCTTCCTTCCTGCAGAGAAAAGATGATGCATCAACAACGAAGGGAAGGGAAGCGA
>Ga0116229_10000237_pt1 | contig 64950 bp, 48 predicted proteins | sample S1TSphgellanicum_3_FD_87313 | JGI IMG/M metagenome (GOLD analysis project Ga0116229, IMG submission 87313) | Host-associated microbial communities from peat moss isolated from Minnesota, USA - S1T2_Fc - Sphagnum magellanicum MG | ecosystem: Host-associated > Plants > Peat moss > Unclassified...
CGGCATCGCCAGCAACACGCTCTGGAAATGGGCTGCGGCGGGTCACGAGACACGGGACTTGTATGGGCGTTTCTGGCGTCAGGCTGTGCGCGGTTTGACGAAGAAACTCGAGGGCGGTTCGCTCCTCGGCATCCACTGGAACCAGGACCATTACCGGCCCGGCGAGGAGGCCGTCGTCGAGGTGCATCTGCGCGCTGCGAACGATGCGGGCGCGATTCGCCTCGTCGGTTCCATCAGCGGGCCGGGCGGCGACCGCGACGTCAATCTCAGCCCGGTGATGGGCCAGGCCGATTTATATACGGCGAAAATTTCGCTGCCCCAGCGCGGTGACTACACGTTCCACCTGTCGGCCTACTCGGGCGCGAATCTGGCGGAAAGCTACGAGCGCGCATGGCAGATCGAGCCGCTTCTCGCGGAAGGCGCCAGCCCTGAACTGAAGGAGGCATACCTGCGCGACATCGCCTCGCGGGCCAACGGCGTCTACGCCAACGAAAAAGACCTCGAGCCGGTGCGCGCTTTCCTGCGTGAGCGGATCGTTTCGCAGCAGGCATCCATCGCGGTGCCGCTGGTCAATTTCTGGAACGTGTTTCCCGGGCTGATTCTCCTCATTCTCATTGCCGAGTGGCTCCTGCGCCGGAGGCTCAACCTGATATGAACGCACTTCCTGGCGCGGATTGGCTTAAACGGCTTAAAAAGCCTATTTTTTTAAGCGTTTTAAGCGTTTTAGGATTTGCAGCGCTACCGCGCGAAGGATTTTTCGTGTGAAAATCGGCATATGAAAAGTTTGCTTTTTGATTTGCCAGGTGGCCCGGACAACTTGTTGTCCGGGCGCGCGGAGCGCGCAGGAGGTCACTACAAAACTATCGAGAAACAGCTTTCGGTGACCTCCTGTGGCCTTCGGCCACCCGGACAACAAGTTGTCCGGGCCACCCTGCTGAGATTGTTTCATGTCACGTGGGTTTCGCTGCTATTGGCAATCTTGGTAACTTGCTCTGGCCTTGCGCACGCCGATGACGGTCGCCCCGGGACAGTCGAGTGGAGCGATGGGCATCAGGTCAGCGGCGCGATTTCGCTCACATCGGGGAAAGATTTGCGCATTTTCACCACCACGTCGCAGGTTTCCGTCACGCTGGATCAGGTGAAGGAAATCAGCTTCACGCCGGAGAAGGAGGAGATGTGGGAAGGCTTTTATTTTCCCAACGCGGGGCAGGCCACGCAGGTCAAGACGGGCGAAGTGTATCCGATCCGCCACCTGGAAACACAAATCACGCTCGGCAACGGGCAGGTTGTGGAGGGTCATCTTTATACCACGGTATTTTATGTCGAGAACGACGATGGCGCGCAGAAGGTCGTGGTGATGGCCAAGCAGACCGGGGCGAATGGAGAAAAGCTGGCCGATTTGATCTACCCGACCCTGATCCGCTTTGACGGCGGGGCGGCTTCCACCGGCTCCGCGCAAATCGATCTGACCCAGGCCGGATTCGTGCCGCTTCATCCGCCGGTGATTCTCACCCAGCCCGATCTCACGCTGCTTCCGGCGCAACAGACCGAGGACAAACCGATCTGGACCGTGCCGACCGACAATCCCGCGAAAATCTTTTTTTCCGTCGAGGCGGCGGACGGAATTCATGTGATGTGGCCGGGGACACCAGCCGATTCCTCGACGCAACCGGCCGTCGAAACGGGACTGAAGGTGATGCGGGATTTCTACGACGATCGCACGCTGCTCGGCAGCTTTGCGGGCCTTGATGGCTCCGACATATATTCGCTGGTGATGATGAAGCGGCTCGGGAGAAGCGTCGATGGGAGTGGGACGCCCACCGCCGCGGGGATTATTCCGTGGAGTCTGGTTATTCTCCGCTGGAAATATGATCCGGATCAGAAAAAGGTGACGCTGCTGAACCGCGCGCTACTGAAGATCGGGCGGATCGATGCCGCGACACCGGAGCCAAAGATTTTCAGACAACCGGAGCTTTTGCGGGATATTTCTGGTAATACTAAGACGGATGCGAGTGAGGGAAGACAATAAAGACAAAATTGTTAGAGATCCTTCGACAAGCTCAGGATGACGGAATGAATTATGACCACGCGCCGATCACCATCCACCGAAGCGCTGATGCGGGCGGCACGGGCGTTGCGTTTTGCGTTGATTCTGCAGGGTGCGGTGCGCTGGGGTGCGCTTTCGGCGGGCGGATTGCTGGCATTGCTCCTTATGGACGACCTGCTCCATTTGCCCCAGGCGCTGCGGCTTCCGCTGGCGGTGGTGCTGATCGGATTCATCGGGATCGAGTTTTACCGGAAAGTTCTGGTGCTGGTGCTGCGGCCGTTTTCCCCGGCGCATGCGGCGCGCTGGCTCGAGACGCATCGGGGAATCGCGGGAAATGTTTTGATCAACGCGTATCAATTCGAGGGCGACGAGACGCACGCCGAGTGGCAGAAATATGTGCGACCGACGCTCGATTCCTCCAGCTCAATCCTGGGCGGCATCCCGCCGCAATCGCTCTGGCTGACGCCGCGGCTGAAAAAATGGATGCTGGGATTGTTGCTGATCGCCGTGGCGTGGACGCTGCTGGCCGTTGAGTTCCCGCGCTACATCAAGATCGGCATCGAGCGAATTTTCCTGCCGCTGGCCGACATCCCGTCGGTGGGAAGCTGGAATATCGAGGTCACGCCCGGCAGCCAGGTCACGCTGGTCGAGGGCGACAAGCTCGATATCACCGTGCGGTTGAGTTCGGCACTGGGCCTGCCCGGCAAAACGCCGACGCCGGACCTGGTCTGGCAGGATGGATCGAACGCGATTGAGTCATCGGTACAAGCGGCGGAGCACGCCGCGATGCAGGCCACGGGCAAGCCGGATGAATTCGCGTTCAGCTTCAGCGCGGTGAGCCAGCCGTTTAGTTTCAGCGTGGTCGCGGATGACTCGCGCAGTTCGACCGTTCGCGTGGATGTGGTGCCGTTGCCGCAAATGAAGGGCTCGTCCTTTCAGATCACGCCGCCGGAATATACGGGACTGAAACCCTACGAGCAGCCGGGCCCGCCCGAGACGCTGGAGGTGCCGGCGGGTTCAACCGTGAAGGCGATGGTGCAGCTTTCGCCCGATTCGCCGAAGGTGGTTTGGCAGGACGGGACGAATGGGACGGACATGACGGAAGAGAGCGGGGAATGGGGGATCACGCGGCGGGTGAATGATTCCAGTTCCTATGAAGTTCTGGTCGCCATGCAGGGGCTGCCCGGGCCGCGCGTGCTGGCGCAGGGGCAGATTACCGCCGTGCCGGATCATCCGCCGGAAGTCGATTTTGTGACGGACGACCGGAATCGCGCGGTGAATCCGGGCGGGACGCTGCCGGTGACGATTCGCGCCACGGACGATTACGGCGTGGCTTCGATTTCATTGCAGCTTGCCTCAGGAGATGATCCGACGAATGGCCGCGTGATTAAAACCTGGACGTATGTCGGGCCGCCGGGACAGACGCAACCGGCCCCGGAGACTTATACAGTTGCGCTTGATCCCGACGTTTTCACTCCGGGCTCGACGTTTTTGCTGACGGCAGTGGCGGCGGATTTCAGTCCGGCGGGTCAAAAGACGACATCGCGGCCGATCATTGTGCGCGTGGCCGGATTGGAGGATCTGGCGGTGCCGCAGGGCGATATTTTGGAGAAGCTCTTTGCGCTGCTCAAAAACACCATCACGCTGCAAACGCAGGCGAACGGGCTCACGGATAATTTGAGCCTGCATCTGGCCGAAGCGGTCGCGGCGGCTGACGTGCCGAGGCACCTGGGCGTGATGACGACCGCGCAGCAACAGGCGCAGGAAACGGGCGGATCGGCCCTGGCGGAAGCGGGCCTGCGTGACGAAGCAAAGATTTATCTGTCGCGCCTGGAGCCGCTGGTGCATGGCGAGATGGATCTCGCGGCGGGGCAGTTGTTGAAATTGCAAAGCGCGACGGGTGAAGGTTTGTCTTCCGAGCTGACGGCGCTGCAAAAGCGGCAGCTCTACATCCTGAATTCGCTGTTGGAATTGGTGGGCCAAATGGCGAGCGACCGGGAACAGGCGGCGGAGGCGCTGGCGAAAAAGCCGAGTGACCAACCGCCGCCCATCACGACCGAAGAGGAGCTGAACAAGTTCAAGGATGAGTTGAAGACGTTTGAGGACAAGCAAAAGCGGATCATCAATGCATCGAACCAGTTCAAGGAGTTGAACCCGGAGGACCTGACGACCGATCAGGAGGCGGCGCTGGGCGAGCTGGCGCGCGACGAGGCGAAGCAAGCGACTTTTTTCCAGGAGAAGCTGACCGATTTGAGCAAGCTGCCGCTGCAGGATTTCGCGGATGGCAAGCTGGTGGGCGATACGAACGAGGTTTACCAGGAGGTGCAGGCGGCGGCGACGTCGCTTTACCAGAAACGGACGGAAATCGCCGTGGCGGGTGAAACGGCCGGGCTCGAAAAGGCGGAGGAGATCGAGCAGAACCTGGAGAGATGGCTGCCGAATGCGCCCGATAACACGAAGTGGTCGATGGAGGAACCGGAAGGCCAGCAGGACGTCCCGATGCCCGAATTGCCGAAGGAGCTGGACGACCTGATCGGGGACTTGATGAAGCAGGAGCAGGCGGACGATCCGGAGAAGGACGACGTTTCGAGCTCGATCATGGATTCGTTGGACAAGGGCGCGGGCTGGGGCAGCGGGGATGGGCCGATGTCGGACATGAGCGCGAAGGGCGTGACGGGAAATCAATTGCCGAACAATGACGAGATCAGCGGGCGCTCGGGCGAGGGACGCGACGGGAAGAGCGACGGCCAGATGGTGGGCAACACGGCGGTGGGCAAGGGTGGCAATGAAACGCCGACGCGGATGACGCCGACTCCGTTTGAAAACGGCAGCGTGAACGATCAGTCGAAGGATGACATGGGCGGTGCGACGGGCGGCGGAAAACTGGCCGGGTTCGGCCAGGACGGCTTGCGCGGGCCGATGCCGCCGCCGGTGCAGCAGCGGATGAAGGTGTACGCGGACCAGCAGGCGAAGTTGCGGCAGCAGATGGAGTCGCTGGCCCTGCAATTGCGCAAACAGCGCCGGCCGACGGGCGACCTGGAGTCGGCGATCAATGCGACGAAGGCGTCGGAGGAGGCGGCGCGAAACCAGGATGGACTCGGCGTGGTGCAGGGTTATCATCAGGCGCTCGATTCTTTGCAGGCGGCGCGCGATGCGTATGCGGGCGACAGGTTGAGTCGCGTGGAAACGGATGCGCCGGCGCGTGATCCGGGCAAAAATGTGATCGATACACAGGCCGAGGAAGCGCCCGCCGGATACGAAGAGATGACGGGAGCTTATTTCCGGTCGTTGAGTGAGGGAACGGCGGCTCCCGCGGGAGGCAAGTAGGACTTATGGGACCTATCGGACGAATAGGACTCGCCAGCCTGATGATGCTTACGTTGGCGCACGGAGCCGGTTCGGTTTTGCCCAATGGCGATTTCGAGCAGGGCGACCCGGCTCATCCGGGCCAGCCTGCGCATTGGGATTTGCCGGACGGGTTGGGTGTGAAATGGACGGACGCACCGAGCGTCCCCGGCGCGGCTCCGCACCGGAAGGCGATCCGGATGGACACGTCGCTGACGGAGAAGGCGATGGTCGCGAGTTACACGAAGGCGGGACTGACGCAGTGGATTTTTCCGCATCCGGCGGACAACTCTATTTCGGACACGTATGGTTTGTCGTTCTATTCGGAGGCGGTTCCGGTCGAGGCGGGGAAGACGTATCGCGTGACATTCGACTACATGTCGGAGAAGGGAACGGCGGGCAAACTTTGGTTTCGGGCCTACGCGAATGACAACGGGCAGAAAAAGCGCGTCTATGAAGGGACGATCGATTGTACCGGATCGGGAGGCTGGAAGCAGTTCACGGGTTTATTTCACCCAACGAAGTACCGGCCGGATGTGGCTGAGTTCAAGATCATGCTCTTCGCTTATTATCCCCCCGGCGTGGCGTGGTTCGATAACGTGCGGGTGGAGACGGTGGACGAGTGACTTTTCGCAGAGCTTCTACGAAGCCGGTGTGGATTTGGCAGGCGTTGCGTTGCGGGCCTTGAAAAACGAGAGGATTTGTTCGGCGAGGATTTTCACGCCCGGTTCCCTCAGGATGGAATTGTGATCGCCGGGAGCTTCCAGGATGACGAGCTTGCCGTTGGTCAGGCGGTTCCAGAGGCGGGAGGAATCGGGGGGATCGGTGTCGAGCCGGTTTTGGCAGCGGAAGAGGACGACCTCGCCGTCATAAGGTTTCGGCGCGTAATTATCCAAGGCGATCCAGTTGGCTTCCTTGACGTCGTTGAGAATGAAGGGCATGCGCCAGCCAAACCGTCTGGATAATTTGTGCGCGGTGCGGTAGGTCGTCTTGATCGCCCAGGCGCGCACAAAGGTTTTTCTTTCCTGCAAATAGCCAATGCGATCCTTGCCGAGGATCACGGCGCGCAGGTCGGTGATGAGGCGTTTGAAGAAGGGGAGTTTTGCGGTACGGGGTGCGACCTGGCCGATCGAATCATCTGAATTCAAACTGCGCTGGAAGGTATCGAGAAGGCCAACCAGGCCCATGGTTTCATTTTGGGCCGCGAACTGGCAGGCGATCTCGTACGTGACGAGTCCGCCGAAGCTGTGGCCGGCGACAAAGTAGGGGCCCTTGGGTTGCCGTTCGCGGATTTTTTGAATGTAGTGGCGGGCCATTTCCTCGACGCTGTAATCGGTGGGCAGGCCGCTCAAGCCCTGCGATTCGATGGCGTAGATACCCTGGTCCTGCGGAAAATGGCGGGCCAAATGTTCATAGCGGAGGACGCCTCCACCGACATCGTGGATGAGGAAAAGGGGCGTGTCCGAGCTGCCTGCGCGGATGGGAATGACCGTGAGCGGCGTGTTCGCGCTTTTTTGGGATGGATCGGCTTCGCGTGCCTTGCGGATCAAGCCGGCGAGGGCGCCGATGGTGCGGGCCTCGAACAGGGTGGAAAGGCCGAAGTCGATGTTGAAGCGCTTGCGGATTTCGGTGAAGAGCCGGACGGCGAGGAGCGAATGGCCGCCGGAGTCGAAGAAATCGGTCTTGGCGTCGATGTGGTCGAGGCCGAGGAGCCGTTGCCAGAGTTGTTCGAGGACGAGGTCGATGTCATCGGCGGGAGCGGTGACGGAATCGGCGAATGCGGCGGTTTCGCGCAGGGGCGCGGCGGGTAACAGCGCGGTCGGGGAAACGTAGACCATGCCGGTCGGACGGCTTTTGAGGATGCGGGCAAAGGCCTCGATGCCTTCCCGGGTGGGAATGCCGGCGGGCAGCTTCGTGGATTCCTCCGGAGGCGGGGCGGAAAGGGGCTGGGCGCCGAGGTTCGCGAGGTCGGCGACGCTGCGCAGGCGCTTGACGGTGAATTCCCCGATCTCGGCGATGATTTCGCCATTTTCAGCGGCGAGGGTGATGTCGAAAAGAATGAGGTCCGATCCGGCGTCGTGGCGCATCCGGGTGTGGCTGTAGACGCGGGGCGGCAGCGGGCCGTAGACGGTGAGGCGCTGATAGGCGAAGGGGAGGAGCAAATCGCCAGCCTTGTCATAGCCGGGGATCAGGTACATGGCCACGCCGGTGGCGATATCCATCAGGGCGGGGTGGAGCGAGAACTTTTCGGTCTCGGCCCGGTATTGCGCGGGAAGTTCCAGGGTGCCGAGGCATTCGTTTTGGCCGAAGGCGATCCGGCGCAAACTGTCCCAGCGCGGGCCGAAGTCGAAATGGCCCCGCTGGCGGATGTTCTTCGGCTCCTTCTTTTCGACCGGACAACGGGCGCGGATCTCCTTGAGGTTGATGCGGGCGGGACGCGCCGGTGACGGGCGGCACTGGCCTGAAACATAAACGATGTCGTCGGAGACAACGGAAAATTGCCAGGCGGCGCCGGATTTGCGCAATTCCGCGCGGATCGGGCAGGGGGAGTTGGGCGCCACACGCAACGGGGCGAGGAAGACGATGTTTTCGAGGGAGACGGGCTGCTTCCCGATCTTTTTCCAGAGGGCGGTGACGGCGATTTCGAGATGGGCCGTGCCGGGCAGAAGCGAATCGCCGTCGTGGAAGTGGTGCTCGCCCAAGACCCAGTGGCGCTCGACGCTGAGCGCGCCCGAGTAGATGGAGAGCGCGGGGGTGTCGAGTTCGATCTGTTCGAGGAGGGGATGCTGGAACGGGACGGGTTCGGAGAGCGGTTCGGGCTTGGGGGCGACCATGCCGATCTGCGACCACGGGCCCCAGCCGATGACGATGAAGTTGCGTTCGGCGGGCCGGCTTTGGGCGAAGGCGTTGAGGAACGCGTTGGCGGCGCAATAGTCGACCTGGCCGTCGGGCGGGGTCAAGGCGCTGACGGAGGAAAAGAGGGCGAAGAAATCGAGCGGCTGATCGCGGGTGAGTTCATCGAGAATTTGGACGCCCGCGGTTTTCGGGGCGAGCACGTCGTGGGCGACGGTTTTCTTTTTGAGCTGGATGATGCCGTCCTGCAAAATACCGGCGGCATGAACGATGCCGTTGAGCGGGCCAAACTTTTCGCCGGCGGCAGCCAGGGCCGGGCGGAGGGAATCGCGATGGGTGACGTCGGCGGCGAGGACCAGGACTTCGGCGCCAAGCTCTCTCCATTCCTCGAACTGACTTTGCTGTGCGCGTGTCGGCTGGCCTTGGCGGGAAAGGAGAACGAGTCGCGCGCGGTGGGACCGGGCCAGCCAGTCGGCCACAGCCATGCCAAGATCGCCGAGGCCGCCGGTGATAAGATAGACGCCGCGCTCGCGCGCGCGATCGGCGGCGGGTTCCAAATGAAATCGCTCGACGTCCTGAATCGAGCGCCGTCCGTCGCGGTAGACCGCGAGATTGACGGCGGTGTCGCTTGCGCCCTCGCGAATCAGGATGGGGGCGAGAGTTTTCGGATCGGTCGTATCGAGATCGATCTGGCGGCAGCGCAGGGTGGGATATTCGAGCGGGGCGACGCGGCACGGGCCGCTCAACAGGCTGCCGTAGGGCTGGAGCACAGGCTCGCCCTGAACGGAAACGCTTCGACGCGAAACGGCGGTGAGGGCGAAGAGTTGGTCGGGCAGGCGCGCGCCGAGGGTTTGGATCAGGTAGAGGAGGCTGTAAAAGCAGCGGTCCTCAGGAGAGTTCCCCGGGTTGATCCCCCAGAGATGGACGATCTGGCGCGGGACCTGGCCGCGCCGGATGAGGTGGTCGAGGAGGCGGTTGAAATCCTCCGCCGAGCCGGGGTCGATGAGGTAGGAATCTTCCGTCGGAGATTGAAAGCTTTCACCGGCGATGACGGAGATGACGGTCGCCTTTTGATGGCGCAGTTCGTCGAACAGGGCCTGATCCGAAGCCTCGCCGAGCAGCAGCCACGGACCGGGTGAAGGAGCGACAGGCGGGAGCGGAGCCGATTTCCAGCCGGAGCGATAAAACCAGTCGTCGACCCGGCCGAGCGAATCGGCCAGCCAGTTGGAGCCGATCTTCGGCCCCATCCAGAAGCGTTTGCGTTGAAAGGAGTAGGTCGGCAACGGGATGCGCCGCAGCCGGTCGTCAGCGTGGAAGGCCTGCCAATCAACCGCCACGCCGTTGACCCATAAATGGCCCAGGGCCGAGAGCAGCGAGACCAGGTCGCCGGCTTTTTCGCCCGGTCGCGGGAGGGACGGGAAAACCTTGAGCCGCGCTTCTTTTCCGCCGCTCTGCCGGGCCAGCGCGCAGAGCGTATCGCCCGGTCCGATTTCGAGGAGCCAGTTGGCCTGGTCGCCTTGGAGCACGGCCAAGCCGTCGTGAAAGCGTACGGTCTGGCGAAAATGGCGCGCCCAGTATTTGGGATCGGTCGCTTCCTCATCCGTCAACCAGTTCCCCGTGACATTGGAAACAAGGGGGATTTGCGGCGCGCGCAAATTTTTTGCGCTCACTTGTTCCAGGAACAAATCGAGGATCGGCTCGATGGACCGGGAATGGAACGCGTGGGAGGTTTCGAGCCGGTGGGAGGCGATGCCCGCCTGCGCCAACTTTTCCTTGAGGGAGATGATGGCGGCGGTGGGGCCGGATATGACGCATTGCGCGGGTCCGTTGATCGCGGCCAGGGAGAAGTCGCCGGTGATCCAGGGCGCAATTTCCGCTTCCGATTGCGAAACGGCCAGCATGGCGCCTTCGCTGACTTTGCGCATGAGGTTGCCCCGCGCGCAGACGAGCGAGACCGCATCCTCGAGGGTGAAGATGCCGCTGAGGCACGCGGCGGGATACTCGCCGAGGCTGTGGCCGATCAACTTGACCGGGCGCACGCCCCACGAGATCCAGAGTTGCGCCAGCGCGTATTCGACGGCGAAAAGAATGGGCTGGGCATTCCACGTGAGCTTGATTCGCTCGGCGGCAACGGCGGCTTTTTCGTTGGTCGGATAGAGCAGGTCGCGAAAATCAAAACCCAGATGGGCCTGGGCGAGCGAGGCGCACTGGTCGAGCCATTTGCGGAAGACCGGTTCGGTTTGGTAAAGTTCCCGGCCCATGTTGACGTATTGCGAGCCCTGGCCCGAAAAGAGAAACGCCACCGGGGGCGAATCGGACGCCCTGCCCGTAGCCGCGCCGGGGGAATCGGGCTGCGCGGCGCGCTGGAGCGCTTCCTGATGATCGCGGGCGATGAACATCCGGCGATGGGCAAATTCCTTGCGACCGAGATGCAGGGTGTAGGCCGCGTCGTCGAGGCTTTCTCCCGGGAAACGGCGCAGATGAGCCGCCAGGGCCTGCGTGGCATCTTCCAGCGCCGCGGCCGATTTCGCGGAGAGCGTGAGGAGCCGCACGGGGCGGTTCGCCTGGCCCGGGGCAGGCTTGGGCGCCTCCTCGAGGATGACATGGGCGTTGGTGCCGCCGATGCCGAGCGAGGTGACTCCCGCGCGGCGCGGTTTGGCCTCACTTTCGGTTTTCCATTCGCTTAATTGACCGACGACTTCCAAGGCGGTTTCGCTGGCGTCGACCAGGGGATTGAGCGTTTTGAAATGGAGTGTGGCAGGGAGTTGATTGTGACCGAGCGCCAGGACGGTCTTGAGCAACCCGGCCATGCCCGCCGCGGTGTCGAGATGGCCGATGTTGGTCTTGACCGAGCCGATGCGGAGCGGGGTTTCCCGGCCGGCGAAGACCTGGTCGAGCGCGCTCAATTCGATCGGATCGCCGATGGGCGTGCCGGTGCCGTGGGTTTCGACGTAATCGATGGAGGCCGGATCGACTCCCGCCGCGCCGAGCGCCTCGAGGATGACTTCAACCTGGCCTTCGGCACTTGGAGCGAAGAAGCCCACTTTGCGGCTGCCGTCGTTGTTGACCGCCGAGCCCTTGATGACCGCGTGGATGGTGTCGCCCGCCGCGATGGCGTCCGAAAGCCGCCGCAGGACCACGAGGCCGATGCCGCTGCCGAAGACGGTGCCGGTCGCCCCGGCGTCGAAAGCGCGGCAATGGCCGTCGTGCGATTGGATTTCGTTTTGACGATAATGGTAGCCGATGGCGTGCGGGATTTCGATGCTGACCGCCCCGGCCAGCGCCATGTCGCAATCGTGATGCAGCAGACTTTGGCAGGCGAGATGGACGGCCACCAGCGAGGTCGAGCAGGCCGTCTGGACATTAACGCTCGGGCCGCGCAGGTTCATCTGGTACGAGACGCGCGTGGCGAGCACGTCCTTGTCATTGCCGGTGTGGCGCAACAAAAAGATGCCTTCCTTCTCGATGAGTTCCGGGTCGCTCAGGAGATTGTTGATGAGGTAGGAATTGGGGCCGGATCCGGCGAAAACCCCGGTCGAACCGGAAAAGGTTCCCGGCGCATACCCCGCATGCTCGAGCGCTCCCCATGCGCTTTCCATGAAGAAGCGCTGCTGCGGGTCCATGATCGAGGCCTCTCTCGGGCTGACGCCAAAAAAGCCGGCGTCGAACGCGTCGAGCCGCGAGAGTGGCGCGCCCGCCCGGACATAATCGGGTTGGCGCAAAACGGTTTTGTCCACCCCGACCGATTCCAACTCCGGCGCCGTGAACGTGCGGATCGATTCGACCCCGTCGGCGAGGTTTTGCCAGAATTGAGCGGCATCCTCCGCGCCGGGAAAACGCGCCGCATACCCGATGATCGCGATGTCGGAGGCTGGTTCGATGGGTTCCTCGGGATTCATGAAGGTGGTTTGAGTGGACCGCGCTAGCGGAGAGGTTTTTGTCGCGCCGCCAATTGCTGGCGTAATTTACCCCGATCCATGCTCGCGGTGTCACCGGGTTTTTTGTTCGAGCGTAGGTTGAGGAATTGGGCCAGCGAACGCACGGTGGGATATTGAAAGAGATCGAGCAACCCGACCTGTAGTCCGGCCTTATCGCGGAGCTGATCGTGGACTTCGACCATGAGCAGGGAATGGCCGCCGATATCGAAGAAGCGTTCCTCCATGCCGACGCTCGTAACCCCGAGCGCATCGCACCAGATCGCCGCAATCTGGCTTTCGAGATGGTTGGCGGCGCCTGCGACTTTGACCGCGGCCTCGGGGAGAGTTTTCGGCTCCGGCTTGGGCAGCGCGCGGCGGTCGAGTTTTCCGTTGGGTGTCTTGGGAAATTCCGCGAGAAAAATCAGCGTCGAGGGAACGAGGGCTTTCGGAAGTTTCGAGCCGAGCCATTTGAGCACGGCGGCATCCGCGGGCGGCTGGGCCGACGAGGCCACCGCGTAGGCGACGAGGCGCTTGTCGTCTTTCTCGTCTTCCTGGACAACGACGACCGCGTCGCGCACGTCGGGATGCTCGCGGAGCACGACCTCGATTTCACCGAGCTCAATGCGCATGCCCCGGATCTTGGTCTGCTGGTCGATCCGGCCCATGAATTCGAGCCGGCCATCGGGGACGTAGCGCACGAGGTCGCCCGTGCGGTAGAGGCGTTCCGTGCGAGTGGGGGAAAAAGCGTGGTTGAGGAATCGTTCGGCGGTGACATCGGGCCGGTTGAGGTATTCGCGGGCCAATCCCGCGCCGCCGATGTAGAGCTCGCCCACGCTGCCGACGGGGGCGAGTTCGCGTTCGGGGCCGAGGATGTAGAGCTGCGTGTTGGCCACGGGGCGGCCGATGAGGATTTGCTTTTCCTGCCGCCCGATGCGCTGCGCGGCGGACCAGACGGTCGTTTCCGTCGGGCCGTAGAGGTTGACGAGGTCGCCCGCGATGATTTCGGTGAGGCGGTGGGCGAGGTCAAGGGGCAGCGGTTCGCCGCCGATCATGAACCGGTGTAATTGCCGCAGCGCGTTGACCGATTCCGAATCGCAGATCAACATCGAGGCCAGAGACGGCGTGCATTGGAGATGCGTCACCCCGTGGTGTCTCATTTGCTCGGGGACGGAATATTTGGAGCCGGACTGCGAAGCCCACTGGCCTTCCTCCTGCAGGATGACGCGAAAACCGCGGGCGAGGGTCCAAAACAACTCGAAGACCGAGATGTCGAAATTAATGCTGGTGACGGCGAGCCAGACGCCGGGCTCCGTGCCGATGACGGCGTCCATCGCGGTGAAAAAATTGGAGACGTTGCGGTGGGTGACGACGACGCCCTTCGGTTTGCCGGTCGAGCCGGAGGTGTAGAGGACGTAGGCGGCGTCCCTGCTTTCGGGCGGAACGTGGATTTTATGGAGGGGATCGGCGTTGGTTTCCTCTTCGGGGCCGTCGACCCGGAAGAGCTGTGGGCCGGGAAGCGCGAAAAGCTCCGCCGTTTGTTTGGAGACGATGATGACCGCGGGTTTTGCGTCCTCGATCATGAAGGTGAGGCGTTCGGCGGGATAGGAGGGATCGAGCGGCAGGTAGGCGCCGCCCGCCTTGAGCACGGCCAGCAGCGCGGCCATTAATTCCAGAGAGCGGTTCAGGCAGATGGCGACGAAGGCGCCGGGGCCGACACCGGCGGAACGGAGGCGGGCGGCCAGGGCGTCGGCGTGGGCATCGAGTTCGCGATAGGTCCACTGTTGATCGCAAAAGACGACGGCGATGGCGTCGGGGGTGCGCACGGTCTGCGCTTCGAAAAACTGGTGCACGCAGGTGTTTTCCGCAAACGGGACCGTCGTGTTGTTCCACTCGTCGAGAAGTTGCGTGCGCTCCGGTTCGGTCAACAGCGGCAATTTTCCGACCGCGGTCCGCGGGGCTTCCGCAATCCCCTGGAGCACGATGTTGTAGTGTTCGGCGAGAGCCTGAATTTCGGTTTGATTGAACCAGGCGGAATCGTAATGAATTTCGATTTTGGAGATGTCCAGCCGGACCAGGAAAAGCAAGGGGCCCTTGATTTGATCGCGCGGGGGAAAAGTCTTCGCCTCGGGCGGCACGATGATGAAGGTGGGAAGGATGGAGGCCAGGCCTTCTTCCCCGAGTTGCGCCAGCAATGGAGCCGGGACGGGACCATGGTCCTCCGCTTCGATCAATGCTTGGTCGAGGCTGGCAAGCCATTCCGAAACCGGACACGCGGGCGGTACGACCACGCGAAGAAATCCAAGCCACGGTTTTTCCTCGTCGAATGAGGAGAAGAAAATAACATCGCCGCTGCTGCTGTGCCGGGCCAGGACCACCGCCCATGCCGCGCGCAAAATTGTTTCCGTGCGAACCGGTTGGATCATCAGCGCTGGCTCGGACAGCGGAAGCTCGAGCCTTGAATTGAAGGTGGGCGGCCGTTCCGCCGCTTCGACCGGCTTGCCGCGTAGAATTCCAGCACCCTGAAGATCAGAAAAGAGTGATTTCCAGTAGGGTTCCGAAGCCATGCGCGGGGGCGTTGCCAATTCCATAAAATAAGTCGCCACAACTGTATCTCATAGTTCCCTTGAGGAAAAGGCGAAGCTGGGGTTATTCGTAGCGCAAGGCTTCGATGGGATCGAGGCGGGAGGCGAGGACGGCCGGCCAATAACCGAAGCAGACGCCGACGGCCACGGAGAAACCGCAGGAAAGCACGACGGAGATGAGGGTCGGGTTCATCCATGTGCCCTGGAAATAGCCGATGATGAGGGTGACGATCCAGCCGAGCGCGATGCCGAGGAAGCCTCCGCCCAGGCACAGGGTCACCGATTCGATAAGAAACTGCGACTGGATGTCACGACCCCGCGCGCCGAGGGCCTTGCGCAGGCCGATTTCGCGCGTCCGTTCCGTGACGGAGACCAGCATGATGTTCATGATGCCAATGCCGCCGACGACGAGCGATATGCCCGCGACGCTGGCGAGCATGACGGAGAGCGTGGTGGTGACGGCGCTGAGGGCTTGCTCGACGGCAACCATGTTGAACACGCGATAGCTGTTGTCGGTCACGCCCGGGATGTGGGGCCACTCCTTGGTCAGGTCCTGGAGATCATCGACGGTCTGGTCCACCACGCCGGGATTGGTTGTGCTGGTGTCGATCCAGTCGACGTATTGTTTGCCCAGGACGCGATACATCGCGGTTTGCAGCGGCACGATGATCTGGTCGTCGGCATCGTCGCCGCCATCGGAGCCCTTCGACGGCAGCACGCCGATGACGGTGAAGGGGATGTGGTTGATTTCGATGGTCTGCCCGATCGGATCGCTCGTGCCAAACAGGCCGGTCAGGACCGTGGTGCCCAGGACGGCGACACGCGCCCGCTCCCGGCACTCCTCGGTGGTAAAGAAGCGGCCGTAGACGGGTTGGGCGGACCAGACGGTGACGTAGCCGGGCATGGAGCCCTGCAGGTTCGTGTAAACATTATTGTGGCCGAAGACGGCCTGCACGGAGCCGCGGACATTTCCGGAGACGGCCGCAACCGTCGGCACGCGTCCGTCGATGCCAAAGGCTTCCAGCACGGTGAGGCGGCTGACGGCTCCCCGGGCCTGGCGCACGCCGCCGATATTCTGGGGATTGGGTGTGATGACGAGGCGGTTCGAGCCGAGTTTCCAGAGTTGTTGATTGACCGATTTTTCCGCGGCGTGTCCCAGCGCGAGCATGACGATGACCGCGGCGACGCCGATGATGATGCCGAGGGCGGAGAGGCAGGTGCGCAGCTTGTTGGCCCAGAGGCCCCGCGCGGCCTGCTGCAAATTGAGGGCCAGGAGGTTCCAATGCAGCCGGCGGGACATGCGGACTTCGGGAACGGCGGTGATCGGGGCCGCCGCGGGGCGCGGGAGTTCGACGCCAGGCTTGCGAATGTCCTCGATGATCCGCCCGTCGTGGACGCGGATGGAGCGATCGGCGGCCGCCGCGATGGAGGGCTCGTGGGTCACGAGGATGATGGTGAGGCCTTCGGCATGCAGTTCGCGCAGCAGGGCCATGATTTCCGCGCCGCTATGCGAGTCGAGATTACCCGTCGGTTCATCGGCCAGCACGATGGTGGGACGCCGCACGAGCGCGCGCGCGATGGCCACGCGTTGTTGCTGGCCGCCCGAAAGTTCGTTCGGCTTGTGATGGCTCCGCTCGCCAAGCCCCACCCGTTCGAGCAGACCGGCCGGGCTGGCCGAGGGTCGGTCGCCCTTGGCGTAAATGAGGGGCAGCTCCACGTTGTCGAAGGCGGTCATTCGCTTGAGGAGATGGAATTGTTGGAAGACGAAGCCGATGGTTTCGGAGCGGAGCCGGGAAATTTCGTCATCGGGCAGGCTGGCTACGTCGTGGCCGTCGATGCGCAGGATGCCGGAGTCGGGCCGGTCGAGCAGGCCGATCATGTGGAGCAGGGTCGATTTGCCCGAGCCGGACGCGCCGACCAGGGCAACAAACTCACCCCGCTCGATGCGCAGCGAGACGCCGCGCAGGGCGTTGACCGTGGTCTCGCCCATCTGGTAGGTCTTGCTGACATTTTCGAGAACGATCATCGCTTTTTGGAGTAGGACTTATGGGACGGATAGGACCGTCTCCCGAGACCTGCGCCAACCCTGGGCTGAGTGATTTTCATCCTGACAGGATGAATCAATCCAAGGGCATGGCGCCTAAGTTCAACAATTGAATTCATAGGAACAAGCTCCTAGTGATGGTGTCCTCCCGGCATGTTCGACATGAAGGAAAAGCCGGTGCGATCCGCTTTTTGGACGACAAATTTTTGGCGCGCGATCCAGTCGCCTTCGTGCAGGCCGTCGAGCACTTCGGTCGCGTCGCCATCGCTCAATCCCGTCTTGATCTTCCGCTCGACAGGCGGCTGGTCGGGGCCCGCGACGACGAGAACCGTGCCTTCTGGGGAGATCGCTTCGGTCGGAATTTGCAGGACATTCTTGCGGTCGGAAATGACCAGAAAGACGTTGGCGGAAAGACCGCTGCGCACGTAGTCGGGAGTGGAGTCGAGGTAGATGTTGACGGTGTAGGTGGTGACGTTGTTGACCGTGGTGGCGTCGTAGGCGATCTCATGCACTTTCCCGGTGAGAAGGGCGTCGGGAAAGCTGTCGAAAGTGATATCGACGGGCTGGCCGAGCCAGACGTGGTTCAGATCGGTCTCGTCCACGCTGGCCTGGACAATGAGATGGTCGGACATGGTGAAGACGGTTTCCGCGGTGACGACGACCTGGCCGGGAACGACCGCGGTGGAGATGATGTGGCCGTCGAGCGGCGCGATGAGCGGGGCGGGTTTGTAAATGTCCTCCCAGAATTTCACTTCCGAGCCACCGGCGGCGCGGGCCGCATCCATGAGCGCGGCGCGGTCGGTGGAGCTGATCCAGGCCAGCACCTCGCCCTGCTTGACGGCCACACCGTTGGCGACGTTGATGGTGTCGATTCGTCCGGGGATGGGCGGGGTGACGGTCAGGCGATGCTCCGGTTCGATGACGGCGCTTTCGCGCAGGGTGACGCGCAACGGGCCACGTTCCACTTGCAGGTAATCGTAGCCGGGTTTGTCCTCGTAGGAGCGATAGAGGTACCAGCCGGTGGCGCCGAGCGCGGCGAGCAGGAGCGCGGCAAGGATCACGATTTTCCAGCTCAGGTGGGTCTTTTTTTTCATGGAATGGCTCCGACTCCCCGGGCCTCTTCCCAACTCGCCTCGGCGATGACCGCGGCGAGTTGGGCGGAGAGGAGGTTCTGGAGTTGTTGGACGTAACTATCGGTGATGGAGTTGAAATCCTGGAAGGACATGAGGCCGTTGCGGTAGTCGGCCTCGGCGATTTTATAGCGGAGGGACGTGGCATCGAGCAGCTCCCGCTGGATGCGCACGTTGTCTTCCTGGTCGACCATGTTCTTGAACATCTGGGCCAGGGTGAGGGCGGCGTCGTTGGTGCCCGAACGCAGACTATCGAGGGCCTGGCGCAGCGAGGCATCCGCGGCTTTCACGTCGAAGTAGGTCGCGCCGCCTTGAAAAAGCGGGTAGGAAACGGAAAAACCGGCGGACCAGCCCTCGCCCTTGAGCGGGAATTGCGAATCGCTCCGGTTGGCGGAGGCGTCGGCCGTGATCGTGGGATACCAGCCGCTGTTGGCGATGGTGATGCCCGCGGCGGCCGCGTCGACCTGGGCCTTGTGCTGAAAATAGGAGGGTGTGAGCAGGGCGAGTTGATCGAAGTCGGGCTTGACCGGCAGCACGTCGGTCTGCAACTCGCCTTCGGCCAGGACGGGTGGGGCAAGTTCCTGGCCAATGTAGACGCCGAGCTGGACGCCGGCGAGGTCGCGAGTGCGGATGGCCACGTCGAGATTGTAGAGCGCCTGGTCGAGATTGGCCTGGCTGAGTTCCATGTTGCCCTTGTCTTCGCTGCCGCCTTCGTAGAGGAGTTTGACGAGGCGGGCGTTGCTTTGCTGGATGTCGATGACTTGCTGGCTGATTTTGATGAGTTTCTGCGCGTAGAGCAATTCGGCGAAAGCGGATTTGAGGTTGAAACTGACCGTGGCCTTTTGCCCGTCGAGGTTGGCGAAGGCGAGATTCAATTGCGCGCGCGCCTGGTCGATGTTGCCCTTGGTCGCGAAGCCGTTGAAGATCAGTTGCGAAACCGAGACTTGTTCCGCATAGGACGTCGAATAGACGTAGGGTGAGTAGAGATTAGCGCGCTGTTCGTTGCGGCCATCACCGAAGGAGAGGCTGATCTGCGGATAGAGCTGGGAGTAGGCGCCCATGCGGACGGCGTCACTGTTGATGACGGCTTCGCGGGAGGATTGCAGGTCGGGATTTTGCCGGATGGCGAGGCGCACGCAGTCTTCCCACGTCAGTTGCGTGCCCGGCACGTCGGGATCGGAAGGCGTGGTGGGAGCGGCGCGAACGGGGCACACCTCCGCCATGATGAATCCCAGCACCGCGATACGCCAAATCGTCATCATTCGTAGCTCTCAAGTCCTTTCCGTTCGTTTTTACAAACAGGCTCGGCAGAATAGGAAGCCCAAGGTGGTAAAGCGACATTTTGTTAAAAAGTTGCTCGGCGCGCCCAAGTTTGCAGCGGTGTAATTGAGGCCTCTTGAGAGCTCAGAAGGTAGCCGGCGCAGGCCCTTGCGCCGGTGCCTTGCGCTGGAGGGTCAGACTCCGTCCTGACCCATTAATCCCCTTCCGAGATAGCCGCCGCTAACCCAGCGGCGGTGCAGTCGGCAGCAAACATGGCGGAGCCCTTTGCTGAGGCAATTTCATGGCCGACCCCGGGCCGACTTCAGTTCAGTCAACAATCCTTGCCAGACTCAGACCTATGACCAATATGGGCCTGGTGAAGGTGAAACAAATACCTAAAGCATGATCGTTCTTCGTGCCATTATGTTGTGGAGTTTGGTCTCCATCCACATCGTCGGTGGGGCCTGTCTCTTTCGGCGGCTATTTCCGAGGGAGTCGCCTTGGCTGGGATTCATTGTGCCGAGTCTGGCTTTTGTCGTGGCCTGCAATTTCTTCGAGCATGGCCTTGTCATGACCGCGTTGCGCTGGCTTCTGCCCGTCACCTTCGTCGGGTCAGTTTGGATGGTGGTTAGTCGCAAGACGCATGGGCGATTCCTTTGGAAACCCACCGTCGTCTTTCTCCTGGCCTTCACGATTCCCTTCGTCTTGCGCTGCATCGAGCCGGACATCGGCCAAATGCGCGATGGGCCCATGGACGCCTGCCTCATCTCCAACTTTACCCTGTGCAACACGCTGCCGCCGGATTCCACCTGGATGCCGGGCTACAAGTTGATGTACTATTACGATTTTCAGCACTACGCCGCATCCGTACTGACGAGGCTCTTTAGTCTCGATTTGGGTACAGGGTTCAATGTTTCGTCGGCCCTGCTACAAAGTTTCATTCTCTTTTGTACAGGGGCGATCGCCTGGCGCGTGGGAAAACACCGCTTCTGGATCGCCCTTTTGGCCGTCCTCATGACCGCGACGGCGCTGACGGGCATTAACGACTACCTCTGGTTCTACGAGCCGAACTTCAAGAATCCGGATGACGCCACGATCCTGCTCAATACGGCGGATGTGAACAATCCGAACCACGTCCCCTTCGACCATTTCATCAAGCGGTATCATGATTACTGGTCGATTCATGAGCTCATTCCCCTCGGTTACTCGGTTTGGACAGGAGGGTTCCATGACGTCATGGGCGGCCAATTCCTCGCTCTTTTTTCGGTCATGTGCCTAATTGAGATGATGCGCCGTCGCCGCACGGATATACCGTGGATTGGTGCCTTGGCAGCCGTTCCTCTGCTACTCGTGACCTCGACTTGGGGCGTGCCGCTGGTGACGCTCTTTTTCCTGGCCGGGGCCGGTTGGTGCGCTTGGAGCGGAATTGCCCCGCGCAACTGGCGGGCTGTCGCCATCGGTGTAGCTGCTGTCTGCGCCTGCCTGACTCCGCTCCTGGTCTATTTCCTTAAGGTGCGAACTCCCTATTTTTCCTTTGACAAGGATTCCAATACCCAATTTTACGAATTCCTCTTCCAATGGTGGCCCTATTATATCCCTTGGCTATTACTCCTCTTCTATTGGAGGAAACTCAATCCCGCCACAAAGATCGTGCTCATCATCACGGCGCTACTCCTGATCGGCCTGGAGTTCTACAATATCGGTGCGCGGCGGGACACCACCGGCAAAACCTGGGGCATGCTTTACGGCACCGCCTGGGCTGTCTTCATCCCGACCATGCTCGGTACGCGATCCTATATTTTGCGCGGTGTGGCGGCTCTTTTCGTCATCGCTTGCGTAATCTCGACCTGCTTCTGGGTCGACTATGTGCACCGCACCATGAATCCGGATGATTTCTGCCTGCTCAGCGGCCAGGGTGACCTGCGGACCGACCCGGCCAAAGGACGCATCTATAAAACCGTTTCCATGGTCAACCACAAGATCATCCTCGTGGGTAAGTCAACATGGTGCTTCTCGGTAAATCCGCTTTTGGCCACGCTGTCGGACAACAAGGCCTACGTCGCATGGTGTTTCTACTGCGCCACATTGTTCAACCCGGACTCGTTCGACGAGGCGAGCGTGCGGGACAAGGACGTTAACGATATCTATGCGGGCAAGAAAGATGACGCCGAACAGTTTCTGCGCGACCACCACATCGCCATGTTAGTCATCTGGCCTGATGATAACATCCCGAATGATGTCCTGAACAAGCTCAGGAGCGAACTGACCTTGGGATACCTTTACAAGGATTGTCGCGGTATGAATCCGGCCCCGGACGCGCCAAACGCCGGAGTTTTCGTTGACCGCCTGAGTATTCCGCAATGAACCCACGACGCAAAACGGAGCAACTCGCAAAGAACGAAGAGAAACGGGAACAGGCACGGAACACGCATCTTTCCCTCCCCATTTTCTTAAAAACCCTAAAACGCTTAAAAAATTAGCGCGTTTAAGCCGTTTAAGCTTTCTAAGCCTACCGCAGTTTCATCGGGCTGCCGCAAAATAGCCGCCTTATGACTTCTCTAAATTCTGATTCTTCTCCCGAGCCCGGCGGATATCAACCGGTCGCAACTCAACTGAAAGTCCCACGAATCGTCTCGCTGCTTCACCGGCCCCAACGCGCCACGTACGCCGACGGCCAGTCCATTCCACTCCTCGCCATACCACATCATACCACTTCATAACGGAACATCCCCATGCCCCCCCCCGTCGTTTCAATTTCTGGGTCAGGACAGGAATCTGACCCTCCAGGGAGGAGAAGGCACCGTCGTCTCACGACGACGGCTACGGGGAAGCGACTACTTTGCTTCTCTGCCTTTCTCTGCAGGTCCTCTTCCGTCCTCCGCGCGAAGCCTGTCATTAGCGGGGAAAGGACACATTCTTCTTTTCAAGGTTTGCGGGCGGCGATTTAATAGGGGTGCTTGTTTATCATCCGCTTTTGCCTGCTTTGGTCGGTGGTTTCCCTGCACATGGTGGGCGGTGCGGTGCTCTTTCGGCGTTTATTTCCGCGGGAGTCGCCCTGGTTCGGGTTCTTTGTTCCGGAGCTGCTGCTGGTTTTGCTGATGAATTTCATCGAGCACCAGGTGGCGATCCCGACCCTGAAGTTTCTGCTGCCGGTCACCACGGTCGGTTCGCTTTGGCTGATGGTGAGCCCGAAGACGAGATGGCGCGGATTGGTTTTGCCGACGATTATTTTCCTCGGTGCGTTCACCTTCACGTTTTTTCTGCGTTTTCTGAAACCGAGCATCGAGGCGGTGCGCGACGGCATTTACGATATGCAATTCGTCTCCGGCTTTTGCATGGGGTCGACCCTGCCGGTGGAGTCGACCTGGATTCCTCCCATCCCGCTGATCAATTACTACACCTTCGGGCATTACGGCGCCTCGGTGATGATCCGGTTGTTCGGCCTGGATATCGGCACCGGTTTTAACGTGGCGGGCGCGCTGCTCGCGGCCTTGATTATTCTTCTTACGGCCGGGGTGGCCTGGCAGATCAGCGGCCGCAAGCTCTGGATCACGATTCTGTCGGTGATATTGGTCGCCGGCGCCGCCAATGGCTGCACGGGCTATCTGTGGCTGGCGATCAAGGATATCTATCCCGAAGATGTGGCCACGATCCACAGCCGGGTGGAAGATACCAGTCTTCACGTCGGTCTCTTTCGCTATCTGACGAAAGTTTATCTTTATGATCGGCGCGAGCTTTTCGCGCCGGGCTGGTGGGCCTGGATGGGTTGCTTCCACTCGACTTCGCTGGGGCAGTTCCTCACGTTGGTGACAACTCTCTCGATCACGGAAATGGTGCGGAAGAAACGATCTGACTGGCCTTGGATTTGTTGCGCCGGGAGCGCGCCGATGATGCTCGTTTCCTCCACGTGGGGATTTCCGTTTGTCACGCTGCTGGCCATCACGGCGCTGGCGTGGTGCTTGTACAAAAAGCGTGTGCCACTTCATCCACAGGGGGTCATTCTTGGGCTGGGTCTTGAGGCGGCCTGCCTGACGCCGATGCTGCTCTACTTTCTCAACACCTACACCCCGATTCACGGACCCGCCGACGCCAGCCAGCACACGCAAATCGTGGAGTTTCTGGTGCAATGGTGGCCCGTCTTTCTTCCGTGGCTGGGGCTGCTTTTCGTCTGCCGCAGGATTCACCCTGCGGTGGGCATTGTCATGTTCGTGACGCCCATCGCGTTTGCGGGGGTGGAATATTATAACGTGGGCGCGCGGTTTGACATGACGGGAAAAATCTGGGGTTTCATTTATTGCGCGGCGTGGGCCGCGTTTATTCCCGCCATCGCCGCGAGCCGTTCCTGGGTGTTTCGGCTTCTGCTGGGCTTGATTATCATTAACAGCGCGTTGGGTTATTGCTTTTGGACGACCTATTATTGGCGCAGTGTCGAGACCAGCGATATCGGGCAATTGGAGGGTAAAGGGGACCTTGGCTCGACGCGTGACGACCAAAGGAAGCCCCGGCTGCTTAATGTCCTGTTGCCGCTGAGAAACCAGGTCATCATCACGGGGAAATCCTACTGGGCATGGTGTGAAAGCTCGCGCATCGCTAATTTTTCAGGCAACCGGGACTACATCACCTGGAGTTTCACCTGCGACAGCGACATGGTCCACAACGGGCTGGGCGAGGGCTGGCGGCGGGAAAAGATGCTGAACGATTTCTACGACGGCAAGCTGGACGATCCGCTGCTTTATCTCCGGCAGCGTAATATTGCGGCCGTCGTGATCTGGCCGGACGACAATATCAAGGACGAGGTGCTGGTGAAGCTGGAAAAGCAGTTGGCGCCTTTCTATGAATACGAAGATGAGCGGGACGTGGATAACCACGATCCGCCCAACTGCGGTGTTTTTCTCTATCATCCCAACCTGATCAACGAGCTTCCTCCCGCTGTAACCGCGCCGCCGTCGCCACCGCCGGCAGCAACGGGCGCCACGAATCAGGCGCCTGCGAACGTGAAAGCGCCTTAGGGGCTATCTGAAAAGTCGGCGCAGGCTCGATTCTGTTTGTTCCGCAGAGTGCTCGGCGATAGACTGCTTTCGTTCCGCCGGGAAGGGTGTCCGAGTGGTTTATGGATGCAGTCTTGAAAACTGCCGTAGCCGAAAGGCTACCGTGGGTTCGAATCCCACCCCTTCCACGTCGGGGGAGTGACTCTTGCGCATTGCATGGAATATCTTTGGCGTTATCTTGAGCAATTATGGACGGTATTCCTTTTGTGAAGATGAGCGGGGCGGGCAATGACTTCGTGGTGATCGACAACCGCGCATTGACCTACACGCTTTCACGCGAACAAATCGCTCAGCTTTGCGATCGCCATTTCGGTATCGGAGCCGATGGGCTGCTCGCGGTGGAACCGGCGGACCAGGCGGATGCCGATTTTCGGATGCGTTATTACAATGCGGATGGCGGTGAAGCCGAGATGTGCGGCAACGGCGCGCGTTGTTTCGCCCGGTTTGTGCATCCCTTGCGCCGGGTCAACGCGGAGCAGGTCCGTTTTCTGACCCCGGCGGGCCTGATTACCGGCGAATACTTGGGCGATGAGGTGCGAATCAACCTGACTGCGCCCACCGAGACGAAGCTTCATCAGCGTGCCGATTTCGGCTGGGGCGAGATGGAGTATCATTTCATGAATACGGGCGTGCCGCACACGATTGTCTATGTGCACGAGGCGGGGCAGGCCGAAGTGGTCGCGCACGGACGGGCCATTCGCCGCAGCCCGGTTTTTCCGCGCGGAACGAACGTGAATTTTGTGCAGATCACCGATTCGAACGAGCTGATTGTGCGCACCTATGAACGGGGAGTGGAGGATGAGACGCTGGCTTGCGGGACGGGCGTGGTGGCGGCGGCATTAGTGACGAGCCGGGTCCGTGGACTTGCGCTGCCGCTGGCCGTGAAGGTGCGCGGCGGGGATGTGTTGACGGTCGATGCGCAGGCGGAGGGAGATGTTTTCCGCGAGGTGACGCTAACAGGCCCTGCGACGGAGGTTTTCTCCGGCGAGATTAAGCTTCAGTGACTCGCTCCCGCCGCCGGGTAAACGGCGGTTACTAAAAGCCGCCGCGACCATCGGCATTATCGGGTTTAGCCGGGGGCGGAGCGATCGGCGCCGAGTTGGTGGCGGGCGGCGTAGCAGTTCCAGAGTAATCCTCGACCTTGGCGATGGGCGCGACCGGGATATTGGCATCGTCCGAAACGGTTACGGTAGGCGGTGTCGGCGACACGGGCGGCGTCGGTAATGCGGGCTGTGTTTGCGGAGCAGGCTGAGCCTGTGGCACGGGCGGAGCAGCAGGGGCCGCATTCGTCACCGGCAGGGCGGGCGGCGCCGGTTGATCGTTCTCGTTGGTCGCGATCGGCGCGACGGGAATGCTGTCCTCGTTGGTGGCGATGGGCGCAACGGGCGGATTCGCCGGTGCCACCGCATCGCCGTAATTGGGCGCGGGAACGGGATTGTCCACCACGTTGGTGGCGATCGGCGCGACGGGCGGATTGGCCATTGCCTCGACGTTCGTGGTGGCGGGAGGTGAGACGGGAGTAACGTCTTCGTTGGTGACGACTGGCGCGACCGGCGGGTTCACGACGACCTCGGTGTTGGTCGCGGCGGCTGGGGCAACGGGAGTGACAACCTCGTTGGTTGTCGTCTGCGCGCCCGGCCCCGGTGGATTCACCACGACAATGGTGTTGGTCGATGCGGCCGGAGTCGCGGAGCCCTGCGTCTTGTCGTTGGCTGCGGTGCTGGCCGTCGCGCTGGAGTTTTTCCCGCCCTTGTCCGCCGGCTTGCCGCCGGGGATGGTGCTGAGATCGACCGGTTGGGCCTTGGGCGTGTGGGCGAGCTGCCAGCAGACGTTGCCGAGCAGCGCGCAGCGCCAGTAATCGCGCAGGGAATCGAGCGCGGAGGCGTCGTCACCCTGAAGGCGCTCGTGGGCGGCGCGTTCATAAATCATGGCGAGGACGGAGGGATCGATTTCCGCTTTTTCCGCAAAGGCGATGCCGTGGCGCGCGCCGATCTCCGCCATCTGCAGCAGGGCGTCGAGTTTGCCATGGTCCTTGAGGCGCCATTCGTGTGTGGCGGGGTCCATCGCCCCGCCGATGCGCAGATATTTTTCGTCGAGCGAGGCGATTTCGCAGTCGTGGTTGACCCAGATAAGGCATAGGGCCACGTCGGTCAGTTTTTTGGCATCCTCCGAGGCGGCAACGACGGTGTGTGGCGGCTGGTACGTGTTGCCCGGATCGAAGCCGACCGCACTCGGCGGAGCGTTGGAGTTGAGCTTGATCGGGGTTGCATCCTCGGCGTTGGTCGAAGCCCCGGCGGCGAGAGAGGAGGGAGCCGGAGCGCTGGCGGTGTTCTGACTTTCGATCTCCTTTCGGCGCAGGCGGGCATCCCAATCGGCTTTGATCTGGCGCAGCACATTGACGTAGGCGACGAGCCGGGGATCGAAGAGCAGGGCGTCGCGCAGATCGCTGGCGCGGATGCCGTCGGTGAAGCTGCGGGCCGTGGCCAGTTGCGCCGGGATCAATTGGGGCAGAAGATGCGCCGCGTTTTCATCCACCGTGACGGGGTTGTCACCCGAGATGTGGGCGAGCAGGCCGGTGTAAAAATCGGATTGGGTGAGGAGATATTTGCATTGCTCGTTGGCGAAAAGAATCGCTTCGCGCGCGCGGTCCCTCTGCGCGTCGGTGGCGTCGGAGCGCTGGGAAAAAGCCTGCTTGGTGACGAGTTGCGCGCCCTCGAGCGCGGCGTTGATCTGGTAGGCCCAATCGGCCATTTCGGCGGTCAGCACGGCGCTTTCCAGGTTGCCCTGGTCGATGGAGGGGGGATTCATCAGAATCTGCAGGTGATCGTGGAGATCGTCGGACTCGGCCAGCGCGGATTTGACGTCGAAGCCGACCCTGGTCTGGCCGGCCAGGGCGTTGGCGCCGTTCATCCGGCCGTTGGCGAGCACGAAGAATTGGTAGGCGACGTAGACCTCGCCGCTGCGGTAGGCGTCCTGGCCTGCCTCGTAGTCGGCATAGACGCTTTGCCAGATGGCGGCGAGGCGGGGCGGATACTTGGCGAGATCCGATTGCGTCGGGGCGAATTTAAGGCCGCTTTCCGCTTCACTTTGTTCGCGCTGGGCAAAGCCATCGATGTAGGTGGAGACATCGTTGCTGTATTTTGGTACGGAAGCATCGAGCGTGGCCGTGTCGGGCAGGGGATCGTTCATCGTGGTCTCAGTGGCCGAGACGAGATCGTCGACGGGCACGCATTCGAGGTGGAGATCGGTGGCGTGGCGGACGATGTTGACGACGGCTCCGGTGGAATCGGTGTCGAAACGCTGGACGCTGGGGATGATGACCCGGGTCATTCCGGCCTGGGCGGCGGCATCGAGGCGCTCGATCATGTGCGAGACGGGGCCGAGCGATCCGTCGGGATTCAAGCGGCCGATGACGACGGTCTTCGGCGGGTAAGGGCGGCGCGCGGACGTGGCGATCATCCCGACGGCGAGGGCCGCGTCGATTCCCGTGCCATCGGTGTCGGGCGTCTGGAGAACTTTCCAGCGCGCGCCTTCCCAAGGTTCCTGCCACGCCAGGGCGCTGGCCAGCGAGGCGTGCCAGAGTTGCGCGGTGAACAGGGGACCGGAGGGATCGTCGTCGGGGAGATCGAGCGTGAAGCTGGCGGCATCATCGTTCGGGCCGATGTTGGGCTGGGAAAGCCAATGGAGCCTGATGGTGACGCATTTGGCGGTTTTGCCGTCGGGCAGGAGAATGGCCAGGGGCACTTCCTGCTCGGTTTCGATATTGGACAGGACGAGTGGAGCGCCGGTGGGCTTGTCCTGGGCGGGGAGAGGATTGATGAGGGTTGTCGTCAGAACAGTACCCAGGGCCAATCGCCAAACAAGATGAAGGGAATGCAACCCGCAACGACGCATTAGAGGAGCTTAGAGTCTATCTCTTAAATAGTCGAGGCCGCGCGGAATAGTCTGGAGCCGCTCAGGTACTGGCCAACACGAACGCAGCAGCCCGGCCACTCTCGAACGCTTGCCGCTGCTAACGACGGAAGGTTTCGATCTGCGGAGCGAGCTGCTGCGTAAAAAGGGTCAAGCGGGGCTTTGAAGTTTCATCGGTGCGGCGAGAACCGCTTCGCCGCGGCTCACTTCGAAGTCGTGGAGCAGGACTTGAGAACCGTCGATTTCGGAAACGGAGAATTCTTCAAATACGGTGCCGTCCCGGGCGATCCAGGTGGAGCGGCCTTCGATCTGTTTGGCGGCGGTATCTAGCCCGGCTAAAAGAATGGAGAGAGCCTGTAATACGGCGAAAATTCCGGTGCAGGCTACTAAGAAATCAATAGGCATATTGTGCATTGCTTGTCCTTCGTTATTTCCTATGAATAGGCTAAATTGAGCCCATCGTCAAGAGATAATTGGGCATTATATGCATATTTTTTAAAAATAATGCGACCAATAGAGGGCAAATATTGCCTAAAATGTAGCTTGAACGAAGGTGAGGATGCTCATTATTGTGCGTAAAATGCTTTTCATTAATGACTTAAGATAAAAGATGTGATTGTGTGCCAAATCGAATTAAAAAGTGTAATTTCTACACGCGACTTTTTGCGCTCAATTTAGCGTTGATTCTTCGCGATTTTTTCCGTGCAAAGCTCAATCGAGCGGGCATTTTGGTGCCATGGATATTGTCGAGGCAACGCGACAGTTCGAAGCTTGGTTGCGTCGCCGCATTCCGGTCGTTGAGCGCGACCTCGACTACAAGCACGAGCAGATGCGGACCGATCCATTTCTGTTTTTTCGCGCCACATTCTATCGCTGGGCACAGCTCTGGCCGGAGCATGGCAAGAAACTGGCCCGCCTCACGAAGGTCCTCGCGGTCGGCGATCTCCATATCGAGAACTTTGGCACCTGGCGCGATGCGGAAGGCCGGCTCGTTTGGGGCGTCAATGATTTCGATGAGGCCTACCCGATGGCTTTCCCGAACGATTTGGTGCGGCTGGCGGTGAGCGCCTTGCTGGCGGCGCGGTCATCACCAAGCTTCAAATTGACACCCGGTGAAGTCTGTTCACGGCTTGAGGAGGGTTACAAAGCCGGAATTGAATTGGGAGGCGAGCCGTTTGTCCTGATGGAATCGCATCCGGAGCTTCGGCAAATGGCGCTTCAGGATTTGCGTCAACCGCCCGTTTATTGGAAACGTCTGGAGGCCAAGTTAATCCCCCTGCGGCGCGAAATGCCGGACTCGGTGCGGAAGGCCGTTGCGAAGATACTTCCGAAAGGAGCCGAGCCCGAGTACCGAGCCCTGAAGGCCCCGAAGGGTTTGGGCAGCCTCGGTCGACGCCGGTATCTCGCCATCATCGACTGGCAGGGGGGAAGGATGGCGCGGGAGGCGAAGGATGTCGTGGCCTCAGCCTGCCTGTGGGCGAAAGGCAAGGAGGGCGGGAAGGGCAATTCGTGGCTGGAGAAGACGGTGCGGGCCGCGGTTCGTTGCGAAGACCCCTACTATCAGGTGCGGCAAGGCTGGCTGGTGAGGCGCCTGGGGCCGGATTGCAGCCGGATCGATATCGATGAGCTGGTTCATCATCAGGACCTGGCCGAACTGCTCTATTGCATGGGGCAGGAGACCGCCAATATCCACCTGGGGACGCCGAAGGGGCGGAAGCGGATTCGTGAATCGTGGGCTGACTTGTCGTCGGATTGGCTGGAGACGGCAGCGCATCACATGTTGAAGCTCAGCCTGAAAGATTGGAAGCGGTTCAGAGCCAAAAGCTCGCGCGGAAAAGGTACAAGGCGGAAAGCGTAGAGCAGCAACTTCTTTTTCTCGTAACGCCCTTGCTGTCGAGCGACTCGATAGCGCCCTCCAACGCTGCCCCTTCGTCTTTTCCCCGTTTTTAGCGCGTGGCATGGCAGATGCTAGGGAGCGCATTTGATAAAAATATGTACGGAATTTAAGTCGGAATCCATACACGATGAAATAACGATCTTTTTACGCAAATAGGCTCAGTTTACCTCTGAAAAGAGGCGGGTGGGAGGGGCGGTTCGCATCCCATGGCACAACCATTGCAAAAGGGGAGGCAGACCAAATAGCCATTACCAAGTTCCGAAAAAATTTAACTGAACCGAAAACCATGCGTAAAAAGATTTTTACTTTTCTTGCCGGTGTCGCCCTCGCGACCGGCATGATCCCAGCCAGCGCGGAAAGCGCCTCGGTTGCCACGATTCCGGCCGGTATGATCAAGTATCCGATCCTGCACGGCACCTCGACTTACCTGAGCCTGCCGCTAACCAGCAACCAGACTTTCAGCGGTACGGTGTCCAGCGTTACGGCGAACACGATCAGCGTGGGCGATGCTCCCGCGCCTTTCACGTCGAGCCTGGCCACGGCTTCGGCGCCCTATTTCGTCAAATTCCTGAGCGGCAATGAGACCGGCCGGGTGGTGCTGATCACGTCGAACACTTCCAGCGTGCTGACCCTCGATACGACGGACCACGCCACGGGATCGCCGGTGCCTCTGAATACGGCGAGCTTCGATGTGCAGGTGGGTGATAACTTTGAGATATTCCCCGGTGACACGCTGGCTTCGATTTTCGGCGCAGGCACTTCGCAGAGCCCCTTGGTCCTCTCCGGAAGCAACAATATTGCCAGCGCGGATACGGTTTCCCTTTTCACCTCGCTGACGGCTCCCGCGGTGGCGTATTACTTCAACACCACGAACGGTTATTGGATGCAGTATGGCGTGACGGGCAACGCCAACAACACCATTATCTATCCTTACTCGGCTTTCGCGGTCACGCGGCAGTCGACGAACCCCGATACGGCCCTGGTTCTCGGCGGGCGCGTCACGAGCGTTGCGGCGCAAACCAAGGTGGCGAGCGATGCGACGATTTTCACCTCGACCCACTTCGCGACGGATGTGACGCTCTCGCAGCTTCAATTTTCCAACTGGACGACCGGAACGAATGTCGCCACGGCGGATACCCTGGGTGTCTGGAACGCGACGGAAGGCCGGTTCGACACCTACTACCAGAAGCCCGATTCGACGTGGAGGAAGTATCCCGATGCGGTGACGGACCAAAGCGGTTTCACCATTACGGCGGGAACCGTGGTGGCCATCACCAAACAAAACGTGGTCGCGGGTGCGACCACCTTCGTGCAATCGCCCCTGCCTTATACGTTGGATTAGTCGTTCACCAGAAGGGGAAACCCCGCCCGGCGCGGCCTTGCACTACTTTGCAAACACGCCCTAGTCTCGGAGATGTCCTGGCAGGTTGAAATGCGCGGCGGGAGCATCTACCTGCCGCAGATTGATCTCTGGTGCGATGCGCGCAAGGCAGAAGCGTGCTCCTTCGTTTCGCATGCACATTCCGATCACCTGGCCCGGCACCGGCGCATCATCACGTCGAAGGCGACTCAACGGCTGATGGGGGCCCGTTTGCCGGGAGAGCGAGAGGAGATCGTTTTGCCCTACGACGTCCCTTATGCGTTGGATGCGGAGACGGAGCTGCGGCTCCATCCGGCAGGCCACATTTTCGGCTCGGCGATGCTTCAACTGATACGTAACGGCGAGTCGTTCCTCTATACGGGCGATTTCAAAATGCGTCCGGGTCTTTCCGCCGAACGGGGCAAGCCGCCCCGCGCCGATGTGGTCGTGATGGAGACGACTTTCGGGTTGCCGCGCTACGTTTTTCCGCCGACGGAAAAAGTGCTCGCCGATATCGTCCACTTTTGTCGAACAGCGTTGGCAGAGGGCGAAGTACCGGTGCTGCTGGGCTATTCGCTCGGCAAAAGTCAGGAGCTGATTGCCGGCCTGGCGGGGGCAAATTTGCCGATCATGCTGCATCCGCAGACGCAGAAGATGACCCGAATTTACGAGGAGCTTGGCATGCAGTTTCCGGCTTGCGAACCATTCACCCTGACGGAGACGGCAGGCCATGTGGTCATTTGTCCGCCGCAGGCGAATCGATCCGGGTGGCTGGGCAGGATCACGCCGCGCCGGGTGGCTGCGATCTCGGGTTGGGCTATGGATCCGGGGGCGATTTACCGGTACCAGTGCGATGCGGTATTTCCGCTCAGCGACCATGCGGACTATCAGGATTTGCTGTGGTTCGTGGAGGTGGTGCAGCCGAAGCAGGTCTTTACGGTGCACGGTTTTGTCGAGGAATTTGCCTGCACGCTGCGCCGGCTGGGGGTTGAAGCGTGGGCGCTTGGTTTGCCGAATCAACTGTGGTTAAATGCCGTTTCGTAATTGCGAAAGATTCGCGATTTGGAGAGGAGCGACTCGATTTCCGCCGTCTTCCAGATGGAAACGAGCTGCTTAAGTTACCGGCGAAAAACATTTGAGCGTTGGGTGGGTTTTGTTAGCGTCTGCGTTTCCCATGGCCACCTCACTTAGCGATCTGCTCTTTGTCGGGGGCAATCCGACTTGGAAATCTCCTGAAATCATCTCGGTTAATCGGCTGCCAGCGCGGGCCACGCTGCTGCCTTATCCGGATGCCGCGACAGCCCGGTCGCATTCCCGGGAAAAGACGCCGTGGGTTCTTTCCTTGAACGGTGAGTGGGATTTTACGCTGCTGCGCCGGCCCGAGGAGGTCCTTGCCGAAATGGTTGCGCCCGATTTTAAACCGAAGGGTTTTGGCTTCAAAAAGATTCCGGTTCCGAGCAACTGGACGCTGCAGGACACGTTCGACAAGCCGCACTACACGAACGTGGTGATGCCTTTTCCTCAAGAGCCGCCGGAGGTGCCGGACGCCAATCCGACCGGCGTTTATCGCACCACGTTTCGCGTGCCGGCAACATGGGCGGGGCGGCGCATCGTCCTGCAGGTCGGCGGCGCGGAAAGTGTGCTCTATGTCTGGGTAAACGGAAGGCCGGTTGGTCTGAGCAAAGACACCCGGTTGCCCTCGGAGTTCGATGTCACCCGCTTCGTCAAACCGGGCGGGGAGAACCTGCTCGCGGCGGTTGTGATCAAATGGTCCGACGCCACTTTCGTGGAAGACCAGGACCAGTGGTGGATGGGTGGAATATTCCGTGAAGTCCTCCTCTATTCGACCAACGACCCGTTCATCGAGGACGTGTTTTGCCAGGCCGGGCTGGACGATGGCTACAAGAACGGCACGATGGATTTGACGGTTAAAACGGGGTTTGCGCCTCTTCAACCGATGGCCGCCGGCTTTCACGTCGAGGCCCGGATCTACGATTCCGCCGGCAAGAAAATCTGGCCGAAGGCATTGCGCGCCGAAGTCAGCGTCAACCGGGGTGACCGGGACCAATTTGCTCCGAAATTCAGCGTGCCGAAGATCGTCGGGATCAAGCCCTGGTCGGCCGAGGCGCCGCATCTTTACTCCCTGGTGATTTCGCTTTTCGATCCCAAGGGAAAATGCGTGGAGAGCACCTCATGCCGCGTGGGATTTCGGCGCGTTGAAATTCGCGGGCGCGATCTGCTGGTCAATGGTCAGCGCGTGATGATCCGCGGCGTTAATCGCCACGAACACGACGATGTCACCGGCAAGGCCCTCACCCGTGAGTCGATGATCCGGGATATTCGCCTGATGAAGCAGTTTAACGTCAACGCGGTCCGCACTTCGCATTATCCGAACGATCCGCGCTGGTACGATCTTTGCGACGAGTACGGCCTTTATTTGATCGACGAGGCCAACATCGAGACGCATGCGCTCATGCACACGATCTGCCGCAATCCGCGGTATGCTTCCGCTTTTCTCGAACGCGGCTTGCGCATGGTGGAACGCGATAAAAATCATCCTTCCATTATCATCTGGTCGCTTGGCAACGAGAGCGGTTACGGCCCCAACCACAATGCGGTTGCGGGATGGATTCGCGGTTACGATCCCACGCGACCGCTTCACTACGAGGGTTCGCTTTGGAACAGCACGGGCGTGTCGTCTTCCGAGATCGCCGATTACCAGGGCGGACGCAATCTCAGCGACCTGACGTGTCCGATGTATCCGTCGATTGAGGCGATCCTCCAAAACCGCGCCAGTCACGATCCGCGGCCGTTCATCATGTGCGAATACTCGCACGCGATGGGCAACAGCAATGGCAGCCTGAGCGATTACTGGGAAATGATGGAACGCACGCCGGGGGTCCAGGGCGGTTTTATTTGGGAATGGGTCGACCACGGCATTCGCCAGAAGACGGCGGATGGTCGCGAGTTTTGGGCCTATGGCGGTGATTTCGAAGATTTCCCCAACGACTGGAATTTCGTTTGCGACGGCATGGTCTTCCCCGACCGGACGCCTCATTCGGCGATGTGGGAAATGAAGAAGCTGCACCAGCCGGTGGGCTTCCGCGCGAAGAACTTGAAGCGGGGTGAGATCGTCATCACGAACAAACAGTTTTTCACGGGCCTTGATTGGCTGCGCGGGACGTGGGAAATCCGCGTCAACGGCTTGCTTAAGGTGAAGGGGCAGCTACCGAAAATTCAGGCCAAACCCGGCAAGTCCGCCATGGTCCGGGTGCCGCTGCCGAAGAACGGATGGTCGAAGGACGATGAAGTTCATCTTACCGTGCGGTTCCTGACCCGTGAGACCACGCCCTGGTGCGATCGCGATCATGAAGTCGCGTCAGAACAATTCGCCATTCGTGAGCCGCGCGCGAAATCGGTGCGGATCAAATCTTCCGGCAAAGAGAAGCTCGAAGTCGTAAAGTCGGACGGTTTGGTGCATGTGCAGGGCCTTCAGCTTCACGCCATTCTTGAGCCGGCGACGGGACGCATTCTGTCCAGCACGTGGAGCGACAGGGCGGTCATCGTCGGCGCGCCTCAACTGCACGTTTGGCGCGGCCCGACCGATAATGACGGAATCAAATTGTCTCCCGACCTGAGCAAACGCGCACTCGCTGCGTGGGTGAAGGCCGGGTTGCACGATTTGGTCACGATCACGCGCAAGACGAACATTTCCTCCAAGGCGGATGGTTCCGTTCACTACGAAGTTGTGCAGGACGTGAAGGGCAGGGGAGTAAAGCATGGTTTTCTGCACACGCAACTTTATGTCTTCCAACCGGACGGGCGCATCGAGATGCGGAATCTCGTCGTTGCCGACAAACGGCTGCCGAGCCTTCCGCGTGTGGGCATCACACTGAGTCTCGCGCCGGAATTCGAGCGGCTTCGCTGGTTTGGCCGCGGCCCGGTTGAGAATTATCGCGATCGTCAAAAGGCGGCGGACGTTGCCGTCTATGAGGGCACCGTTACCGGACAATACGTTCCCTACATCCTCCCGCAGGAGCACGGCAACAAGACCGATGTGCGTTGGATTGAACTGGCGTCCGCGGACGGCGCCGCCATTCGGTTTACCGGCGATCGCCTCTTCGAATGCTCCGCCGGCCACTTCACCAGCCACGATCTCTTCGCCTGGAAACACACGACCGATGTCGTGGCCCGGCCCGAGGTGATTGTGAATCTCGATTATGCCCAGCGCGGCCTCGGCACGGCGAGCTGTGGTCCCGACGTCCTGCCGCAGTACGTGGTCGATCCGGGTAAATTCCAGTTCAACTTCACGTTGCAGCCGAGCGTCTAACTTCGTCGGATTTCGCGCCGATAAGGCATGGCGGATTGTGCTCCGGCGCGGGTGACGGCAAGCGAAGCGGCCCGGAGCGCCCTTCGGATCGCGGCCTCCAGCGGAAGACCCTCGGCGATTCCGACGCCGAGCCACGCGGTGAAGCAATCGCCTGCGCCGACGGTGTCCACGGCTTTGACCTTGGGAGCGGAAAAGCGTTTTGCTCCATCCGCGTCAATCAGCAGCGCTCCACGCGCACCCATCGTGATGATCACCTTCCTGCAACCGTAGCGGAGAAGATTCCGGCCTGCCTTTTCCAACGTGGCTTCGCCGGTCAGCAGCAGGGCCTCGTGCTCGTTGGGAGTCACCGCGTACACTTTCTTCCAGAGCGTCCGAGGCAGAGGCCGCGCTGGAGCCGGATTGAGCAGAAAAGGAACCCCGGCACGATGCGCCAGGTCGGCCGAGGCGAGAACGGCTTCGAGGGGGACTTCAAGCTGCGCGATGACCACCCCGGCTTTTTTGAATTCGGCCCCGGCGGCCTTGATGTCGCGCGATGATAAGCTGTCATTGGCCGAGCGGGCGACGGAAATCAAATTTTCCCCGGAATGGGTTCCGATCAGGATCAAGGCAATGCCGCTGGGGTGATTTTTTCGGACGCGGAAATGATTGAGGTTGATTTTCTCGCGCCGCAACAAAGCGACGGCCTGCCTTCCGAAATCGTCATCGCCACAAGCACCGATGAAGGAGACTTGCGCGCCGGCGTGAGCGGCGGCCACGGCTTGGTTGGCGCCCTTGCCTCCCGGACAACGACGAAATTCACCGCCCAGCAGAGTCTCACCCGGCTTGGGCAGGCGCGGCGAAGCCACGACCAGGTCGGTGTTCGAACTGCCGATGACCAAAACCCGGGTGGACAAAGCCATGACACACTTCGCCAGCCTGAAATCCCAAAGGCAAACACGTTTTGGGCTTGGCTCAAGCCGGCATCTTTTTAGAAGTTGAAAAGATAAAGTCTTCTGAGCCGCGGAACTGTTACCCGGCATTCACGCAAATGCCATGTTTGGATCGCACAGTCGCGGATGGAAAATTTACCAATTCCATCAAGAGACCAGACCAAACCCACCCGGAGGCAAAAGAAACTATGAATCCCTCACCTGACACATTTTTTTTCGGAGCTTTCGTGCTCATTGTCCTTGGCGTTCTCTGCACGATCAAAACCTCGGCTCTTTCAACGGTCGGGGGCACGACCTACGAGAGAAGGAGAATGCGCAGAGCCTTCGGCGAAGTTTTAGTAATCGCCGGGATGTTGCTGCTTGGTATAGCTGCACTTGTCCAATCCAATGCCCAGTAGCTGCGGTTTAATAAGATCCTTGGCTATCGCGCTTAACGCTCACTTTTCCGCGGTAATGGCGCGAGATGAATAAGAAATAGCCCACCGTGAGGATAAATGCGACGGGCCACCAGATGGTCGCGATGAAAAGGTTGTTGGAATTGGCGGCAACCGCATAAGCGGTCAATGAATTTTCGGGAGCGAGGGTCGAATAGAGCATGACCGGGAATATCGTTGCCGCGCCTGTGGCCAGCATGCCCGCGATCAGCAAGTTCGATCCGATAAAAGCCCGCATTTCGTGACGGGTCCGAATTCCCGAGAAAAGAGCGAAGGCCGAGGCCACGATGACGAGCGTGCCCAGCCAGGAGAACGGGTTGGTGATGCCTTGGCTCACCAGCTCGGGGCGAACGAACCAGGATTCGAGCGAGATGACGATCAGCAGCGGGGCGGTCGCGGCCCAGAGCCATTTTGCATAGACCTCGCTACGGTCGTGAACGGCCCCGTCGGTCTTGAGCGTGAGGTAGGTCGCGCCATGGGCGGCCAGCAAGACGGTCGCGAAGAGGGCGACCGAAACCGTGTACCAGTCGAGCAGGCCCACATTGCCGCGCACGCCAAAATCGGTGAAAAACGCCATGGAAAAATTTTGATGGGCATCAAGTGGAACCCCCCGCGCGACGTTGCCGCCGGCCGCGCCAAACAGGACGGCCAGCAGGAAACTGGAGAACACGAGAACAAAATCCCAGAAGCCCTGCCAAAGCCGGTCGTTGATGTGGCCGCCCAGTTCCAAGGCCATGGCACGCAAAAGGAGGCACCACAAAATTAAAAACAGCGCCAGGTAATAGCCGGAAAAGGACGAGGCCATCAGTTTCGGGAACACCGCGACCAGCGTGCCGCCAAAAGCGACCAGCCAAACTTCATGCCATAACCAGAGCGGACCAATCGCCGCCACGACCTGGCGCCGCTCCTCGGGCGTCCTGGCCACCAGCCCGTGGAGCATTCCCGCGCCGAAATTGCGTCCATCCAGCACCACATAGACAATCAGCATGAAGCTGACGATGACGTACCAGGCCTCGATCATGGAGCGGGTTCCTCCCCGATGCCGGCCGGGCCACCGTCGTCCGGGCCGTGACCGATCTCGCGGCCGACGAGTGAGAGAAAGAGCAGGCCGAGGACGAAATAGAGGCCGGTAAAGCCGATCAGCGTGAAGATGGTGTCGCCGTTGCTTACCAACTTGCTGGAGCCGTCGCTGGTGTGAAAAAGCCCGTAGACCAACCACGGCTGGCGTCCCAGTTCGGTCGTCATCCAGCCCAGCGTGTTGGCGATATAGGGAAACGGAAAGGCCAGCATCAGCACCCAAAGCAGCGGCCGGTTCGTATCGAGGCAGCCTCGCCAATGCTCAAAATTCGCGTAGGCCATGATGAGGATAAAAATCGTGCCCATGGTGATCATGAGGTGGAACGAGTAGTAGAGAAGCTCGATGTTGTCGGGCCACGTGTCCTGGGGAAATTCATTCAAGCCGTGTACGTAACTCTGAAAAGTGCCGTAGGCGAGAAAGCTCAGCGCCCCGGGCACCTCGATCGGATTGTCGAGACGCTGCAGCGCGACGTTCGGCTGCCCGATCAGGGCGACTCCCGCCATCGGGCCACCCACAAACTTTCCTTCCATCGCAGCCAGTGTCACGGGTTGGTGATCGCCCACCATCTTGGCCTGCTGGTCGCCGGTGGGGAAGGCCACGAGAAGAGATGCGATCAATCCGGCGAGCGTTCCCGACCGCAAATAGAGCTGGGCCTGGGCCGGGTGCAGACCGCGCAAAGCATAAAAGGCTCCCACCGACGTGACGACGAACGAGCCGGTCACCAGCGCCGCCGATTGGTTGTGGGCGAATTCAACGATGCCCCAGGGATTCAATAAATAGGAAGCCATGCTCGCGACAACGAGCGAACCGTCCGCGGCCAGCTGATAACCCACCGGATGCTGCATGAACGCATTCGTGACCAGGATAAAGTAGCCGGAGAGCCAACTGCCCGTCGCAACGGCAACGGCGGCAATGAAATGATTGCGCGGGCCGAGCTGTTTCTCGCCAAAGAGCAGGGCGCCGACGAACGCGCTCTCCAGGAAGAAGGCGAACATCCCTTCCATCGCCAGGGTCTGACCGATCACGCCGCCGGCGTAACGGGAAAAGTCGGCCCAATTGGTGCCGAACTGGAATTCCATGGGAATGCCGGTGACGACACCCACGGCAAAGTTAAGACCGAAAATCTTCGCCCAAAACCGGGCTGCCTGGTTGTACTTCTCCTCCCCGGTGCGCAACGCCCGCCATTTCCAATACACCAGGAACCAGGCCAGGCCCATGGTCAGTTGCGGAAACAAATAATGATAGGTGATCGTAAAGGCGAATTGAAGCCGGCTCCAAAAGGCAGGATCGGAAAGGCCCGAGTTCATGGTTACAATTTAAACTAGCTTGCTTATGCCGTTAACGCAGCATGAATAGTCAGGCTTGCGGCAGGGAGATAAGCAGCTTAAGGGCCAGCCGAAGACGATAGCATTTTTCGGAGATAGAAGCCACTCGTCACAAAAATGACACTTCGACAAGTTGGAGTCGGCTGACCATAATCCCTGCATGTTGCCCGAATTTCTCAATGTTGATTTGGAACTGGAGTCGAAGGAGTCGCTGGACGTGATTGCTCAGGAGTTCGGCGACATGGTGCATGTTTTGCATAACGGTCCTTTGCAGGATATTCCCTACCTGCTGGCCTTGGAGATTTATGCCGGGGACGATCACGATCCGGAGTCGATCATCGAGGCTTTTTGCGATTTGATCGAGAAATTGTCGGCCAAGGGCAAGAAAGCCTGGCGCAAATGCCTCGCGCGGCGGTTCGATATCGGGATCGAGAGCGGCACGGGGATCGCGAAGCGGTTCGGCGCGCTGTGCCTGAGCTTGAGCCCGGAGACACTGAAGCGGGTTTCGGCACTATCGGCCGAGGCGGTGATTACGGTCTATCCGCCTCGCGCGCCCGAGCCGAAGACGAAAGCGAAGGCGAAAAAGAAAAGGGGGTAACATGAAGGCGAAGGCAAAGTTAAAGGAGAAGACGGCGGCGAAGGTGGGGATCATCATGGGCAGCGCGTCGGACTGGACGACGATGTCCGCCACGGCGGGAATTCTGGATGAGTTTCACGTGCCCTATGAGAAAAACATTGTGTCGGCGCATCGCACCCCGGTGTGGCTGGTGGAATATGTCGCCAGCGCGAAGGCCCGCGGTTTGCAGATCATCATCGCGGGGGCGGGCGGCGCGGCGCATTTGCCGGGCATGACCGCGGCGTTCACGACCTTGCCAGTCCTCGGCGTGCCGGTGGAAAGCAAGGCGTTGCAGGGGCTCGATTCACTCTTGTCGATCGCGCAGATGCCGGCAGGCGTGCCGGTGGGGACGCTGGCGATTGGCGAGCCGGGGGCGAAGAATGCGGCGCTGCTGGCGGTTTCGATTTTGGCATTGAACGACGAGAAGTTGCGGAAAGCTTGGGAGGCGTTTCGCGCGGCGCAGACCCACAAGGTGATGATGGCAAAGCTGGCGTGATTTACTTCTAGCCGCCGGTTCACTCGCTCCCAAGTTTCACTTGGGAGCGGTTTTTGTTCCCGCGAAATTCGCCCTCCGCAGGAGTTTCGCACTAACTTCGATTGATTATCGCGCTGGGGTCGGCAATAAAATTGCCTCAGCAAGTGCGTTCCCAAGCTCCTGCGGAGGGCGGTAAACTTGGGAACGAGGGGAAGGGCCACCCAAACTGCTCCCTCGACAATGGCGGGCCTTCACGCTTTTTTAGTTGTTTGCAAACTACTGATATGAAAACGGACCCCATCCTTCCCGGCTCGACGATCGGCTGCCTGGGCGGCGGGCAACTCGGGCGCATGTTTGCGCTGGCCGCGCGCAAGATGGGTTACCGCGTGCATACGGTCGACCCGACGCCGGACAGTCCGACGGGTCAGATCTCGGACCGCGAGTTCAACGTGCCGTTCACCGATATCGCGACGCTGACGGAGTTTTCCAAGGGCGTGGATGTGGTGACCTACGAGTTTGAGAATATTCCCGTGGAGGCGCTCGACGCGCTGGCGTCGAAAGTGGTGCTGCGGCCGGGACGCAACGTGCTTTATACGACACAAAATCGGCTGCGGGAAAAGCGGTTCCTGCAGGGAAGCGGCTTTCCCATCGCGCCTTTTCGCGTGGTGCAAAGCGAGTCGGAATTGCGGGAGTCGGTCAAGGAGATCGGCTGTCCCTGCGTGCTGAAGACGGCCGATTTCGGCTACGACGGCAAGGGGCAACAGAAGATCACCTACGAGACCGACCTGGCCGAGGTGTGGAAGCGGCATAACGCTTACAACGGCGTGTTGGAGGCCTGGGTGCCGTTCACGGCGGAGCTTTCGGTGGTGATCGCGCGCGGTACTTTGCTGCAGGAGGACGAGGAGCGCCAGACACTGGCCTTCCCGCCGACTTTCAACGAGCACGAGAATCATATCCTGTCGACTTCGGTGGCCCCGGCGCCGCTGGCGGACAGTATTTTGGCGCGCGCGCAATCGATCGCGACAGCCATCGCGAAGGAGCTCGACGTGATCGGGCTATTGGCGGTCGAGTTCTTCCTGACCAAGCGGGGCGACCTGCTGGTGAATGAGCTGGCGCCGCGCCCGCATAACTCGGGCCACTATAGTTTCGATGCCTGCGTGACGAGCCAGTTTGAGCAGCAGTTGCGCGCCGTGTGCGGCCTGCCGCTGGGCGATACGCGGCTGCTCTCGCCGGTGCTGATGCGGAATTTGCTCGGGGACGTCTGGGCCAACGGTACGCCCAACTGGAGCGGGCTATTGGCATTGCCGGGCTTGCGGCTGCATCTCTACGGCAAGAGCGAACCGCGCGCCGGCCGCAAGATGGGGCATTACTGCGTGCTCAGCGAAACGCTCGATGAAGCGCGGGAAACCGATGCGCAGGCGCAGAAGATTTTGGGAAGGTAGCGTCCTGCCTACATGGAACTCATCACCCCAGCGACAAAAAATGACATCCCGCAATTGGTGTCGCTGCTGGGAATCCTCTTCAGCCAGGAGGCTGATTTTCGGCCAGATGCTGACAAGCAGGCGCGCGGGTTGAGCCAAATCATCGACTCGCCCCAAGCGGGAATCATTTTGGTGGCGAGGGACGGGAATGAAATCGTTGGTATGGTGAATCTGCTTTTTACCATCAGCACGGCAGAGGGCGGGCCGGTCTGCTGGCTGGAGGACATGGTGGTGCGACCGGAGCAGCGCGGCAGTGGTCTGGGTTCCCGTTTGCTTGAGGCGGCCATCGCCCATGCGCGCGCTCATGGATTTCTACGCATCACACTGTTGACGGATAAGGATAATTCCGGGGCACGACGATTCTATCAGCGCAACGGTTTCATCGAATCGGGGATGATGGCCCTGCGCTTGAGTCTGCGGCAAAAGTGAGGCGAAGACAGATAGAGCTCAACGGCAGGTGCTGGCGTTGTCGACTTAGCTGCGCACGCAATCGGTGGCGAGCTTGTTCGCCGCGGCCTTGTCCCGCAACCGAAGAGCGAAGCATAAAACAGATCGGGCGTATAAGTCACGCCGCGCGACGGCAGCCTTCCTTTACTTCCCGTTTCAACTAGTTTAAACTAGTCGAAATGGTCAAGTTCAAAGCCAGCTTCGGGGCCTTCGAGGCCAAAACGCATTTCAGCAACCTCCTCGATCGTGTCGAGAAGGGAGATCACATTATCATTACGCGGCACGGTCGCGAAGTCGCTGTGCTCTCGCCGCTAAAGCCGAAGCGTTCCGGCGACCTATACGCACTTTCACGTCGAGCCCTCGCATCTACCAAGGGAACAAGTTTAACCAAGGGTAAGACCATTCGGGACCTTATTTACGAAGGCCGCAAACGGTGAGTCAATTCGTGTTGGATGCCTCCTTCGCCATCGCATGGGTGATTGAGAGTGAACGAACGCCGCTGGCGATGAAATACTTTGATGCCCTTAGCCTCGAACAGTCCGCAGCGTTCGTTCCTGCGATCTGGCCGGATGAGCTGGCCAACGTTCTCGTAACCCTTGAGCGTTCCAATAAAATCGCATCCTCCGATGTTTTGATCTGGATCCAAACGTTTCTACTTCTGCCGATCCAAATCGAACCGGTGTCTTTGCACAGTTCGTTGGGAGAGGTTCGCGCCCTTGCACAATCGCACAGACTGACTGTCTACGACGCCGGTTACCTCCATCTCGCTCTTCGGAAAAATCTTCCCTTGGCGACTTGCGACAAGCAACTCATCGCCGCTGCAACAAAAGTTGGCGTCAATCTCGTCAAGTGAAGGTTTTTTATCCGATGCAGGTCTTGACGCCACCATTGGTTGTGATAATGATACCCCGTACACCACCACAGGTAGATGCGTTGCCCCAAATGTCAGGCTCGTGATGATAAGGTGATCGATTCGCGAGCCATTAAAGATGAGACGGTTATACGTCGGCGGCGGGAGTGTCTCGCGTGTGAGCACCGGTTTACGACGTACGAGGAAATCGAGCGGGACGACCTGCGGGTTTTGAAGCGCGACGGGCGGTACGAGACGTTTGATCGGAAAAAGTTGATCGCAGGTATCGATAAAGCCTGTGAAAAGCGCCCGGTGAGCCGGGAAGCAATCGAGCGGACGGTAAACGAGATGATCGACGAACTGGTGAAAACTTACGGCGATGAAATTCCGACCAAGGCCATCGGCGACAAAATCATGCTGCACTTGCGCCGGCTCGACGAAGTGGCCTATGTCCGCTTCGCGTCGGTTTACCGGAAGTTCCGCGATATCAAGGAATTTGTGAACGAGGTCCAAAGCTTGAACCTGGAGGCTTGATGATAGCGTTACCGCAACGTCTGCCGCATGTGATCTGGATGAATGATCGGCTGGTGCCTTTGTCGGAAGGCTGGCTGGCGGAATCGATTGAGCACGCCGCGGCGGGCGCGGGTTATCATCGCTGGCACCTGGCGCCGGAAGTGGCGCGGGCGATTGCGGTTTACCTGGAGAACGACTGGGTTGCGCCCGCGTTGCCGGTCGATCATCTGCGCGAAATGGTGCGGCGGTCGCTTGAGGGGATCGGCTTCGATGACATCGCCTGCAAGAGCATGATTGTACCGCCCCGGGTTTCGATTTCGCTGCGGGAACTGGCGGTGAGGGCGCCGTATGAGATCGAATTTTATCCGCTGCTGAAGGAGCGGCTGGAAGATGCGCTCGAAGTGCAGGTCGGCGGCGTGAGGCTCGAGGGTTTGCGCGACTGCACGAAGATGCTCGATGCGGCGGGGCGCTGGCGGCGGACCTGCGAGCGGATCAACGACGAGATCATCTACTTTTGCCGCACTTACCTCTGCCGGACGATGCCGCGGACGGTGGATTTGGTGATCCAGTAATCTCCGCAAGCAATTTCGACGCACCACAAGGATAGTCGTCTCGCTTGAGTGAAGTTACTTCCATTGAAAATCAAAATGTGCATAGATTTGCATATCCAATCTCCCGTTGAATCTGTTCCAAAAATTTCTCCACGAAGTCGACTTATTCAAGTCCAAGCCCCTCAACATGCGGGTGCTTGTGCTGACGAATTTGATCTATATCGCCGTCCTGCCCATCTCAAATATCTTTACCTCCGCCTACGTCATGCTGAACTCCGGGCACGACATGAAGTATGTCGCCATCTCTCAGCTCTCGCTCTTTCGCAACCCCTGCTGGAGATCGCCTACTTCGGCACCCAGATGCTGCCCGTCGACGTGACCTCCTTTCTGGAAAAGCGAAATGAGTATTCCTACATCTTCAATCTCGAATTCGCCTATCTGCTCGGCCGCTCCAGCGGGTTGATTTTCTTTCTGGTGCTGGCGGAGAACTTCGACAATGCCTTCGCCCTGCGCAAGGCGCTGACCGTAGTTGCCGTCGTCCAGCTCTCGGGTATCTTCCTCGTGAAGCGCATTCTCGCGCACTGCAACCAGCAGAAGGCCTACCATCACAACCAAGGCATGGACCTGGCCACCTTGAATGCCGAACTCGCCGCCGGCGAGGCACTGTAAGGTTCGTCCGAGCCTGCCTTCCGGCTGCCGCAAGATGTCACATCATCGGGCTGGCGTTCCCCGCGAGATTTGGCAGGCTTGTCGAGTCTAGCAGAAGTTGAACCCGACCCATGGAGACTTATGGAACCCCTGAACACCACCACAATTACGCCGCACGAAAAGGCGGTTCAGATCAATCTCGACAAGCGATTCTATGGCACCTTCGCGGAGATCGGCGCCGGTCAGGAAGTGGCGCGATGGTTTTTCCGCGTCGGTGGCGCCTCAGGCACGCTGGCGAAAACAATCTCGGCCTACGACATGGCGTTTTCGGATGCGATTTACGGCAAGGGCGAACGCTACGTCAGCAAGGCCCGCTTGCAGAACATGCTCGATTACGAGTTCAAGCTTCTGATCGAGCGGCTGGGGGAAAAGCGGGGCGCGCAGACGTCGTTCTTCGTTTTTTCTGACACGGTTTCGGCCCGGAATTATCTTGGGACCAACGAGTGTCACGGCTGGATGGGCGTGAAGTTCCAACTGCAGCCGCAGGCGGAGCCGAGCGAGATCATCATTCACGTCAACATGCTCGATACGGAAAACCTGCAGCAGCAGGAAGCGCTGGGAACCGTCGGCGTCAATCTGGTCTGGGGCGCATTTTACCTCCACAGCGAGCCGGACAAGTTGATCGCCTCACTGCTCGACGGTCTCTCCACCGCCCGCATCGAGGTCGACATGATCAAGTTCCTCGGGCCCTATTTCAGCAACGTCGATAATCGATTGATGGCGCTGCAACTGCTTGAGAAGGGGCTCTCCAACGCCGCGCTGATCAGCGCCCAGGGCGACGTGCTGCAGCCCTCGGAGGTTTTGCACAAGAAGCCGATCCTGATCGAGCGTGGCAGTTTCCGCCCCGTGACTTTTGTGAATCTCGACATGCTCGACGGCGCGCGCGAGCACTTCCTGCACGACGCCGAAGTGAAGGAGGAGGAAATTGTCGAACTGATGGAAATCACGATGAGCAATCTGCTGACCACGGGCACAATCGACCACCGCGACTTCCTCGCCCGCGCCGACACGATCAACGCCGTCGGCAAGATGGTGCTCATTTCCAACTACGCGGAGTATTACAAGCTCGCGGCCTATCTGCAGAGATACACCAAAAGCCGGATCGGGCTCGTTCTGGGCATTCCGAATCTCAAGGAGCTTTTCGACGAGAAATATTATGAATTACTTGAGGGCGGCATCCTCGAATCGTTCGGACGTCTCTTCAAGAACGATCTCAAGCTCTACGTCTATCCCTTTCTCGATCCGGCTTACCCGGAGCTCACGACGATCAGCAACATGGACGTGCCGGAGCACGTCACGCATCTCTTCAAGCACTTGGTGGAGAGCGGCTACATCGAACAAATCGAGAAAGTTCACCGGGAATACATGGGCATCTTTTCCCGCGCGATCCTGGCGAAGATTCGCAAACACGATCACACCTGGGAGCAGATGGTGCCGCCCGAAGTCGCCACCCGCATCAAGGACAACCACTTTTTCGGGTATACGGTGTAGGGTGAATCCGGGCGACCGGATCAAACCTTTCTTTTCGATAATTCTTTTCGAATCCAGAGAGGATTCCGACGCAAATCCAGTACGGCGAATACTTGGATTTCACGCTCTTTCTTCAGATAGTAAATCCCAAAGGGAAACCGGTCGGCCAGCATGCGGTAGAATCCAAAGTGTTTGGAATGAATTCCGTGGAAAAAGCCCGAGTCTTTCGATTGCAGCCAATAGAGAAGCAGCGCAATAATCGCCGACTCCAGGTTCCTGGGCATCGTAATAATTCCGGGCTTGTTCGATGTCCTCTGCGGCCTCTTCGAGGACAACAACCCGCTTCACGCTCGATTTTTGGCGAGGCGAGACTTGAGCTGTTGGATGGTCAAAAAGGTCCCCTTGCCAGCTTTGACTTTGGCCTGGCGGCTCCCGAGTACTTTTCCATGCCACTCGGGCGATACTACCTTTTCAGGCGACGCGGAAATCGATTCCCATGAAAGCTCCATGGCCTGAAGGCGTTCGGTCAGCGTCATTTTTTTGATGTCTGATGCAGCAATCACGGTCGAAGTCCAAAAGGTGCCGGACATCTTTTCAAGCGTGCGGGAGGTTTATTCTTTCGGTATCAGCGCATTAAGCAAAGGCTGTCTCCAGGCCTGCGCCTTGGGATCATACGCGCCGAAGCCCTGGCAATATTCCCAATAGGTCCAGGGGAATCCATGCGACTCCGCCGTCCGGGCGACGAACGCCGTCCAGCGCGCTCTCGAATCCATATCGCCCTTGCTGAAGGCGCCGAATTCCCCCAGGTACATCGGACGGTTATGGAAGTTGCCCCAGGCGGCGGCCTCGTCGAAGGACTGCGTCACCGCCAGCTTTTCCGCGTCGTTGCCCTGCCAGGTATTTCCGAGCCATTTATCGCTGCCTTCGATCCAGCTCGCCCCCTGATGCGTGAAGGACATCGGATCGTAAAAATGGAATGTGACCAGAAGATTGCGGTCGCTGTCGGGGAGAACGAGCTTCCACAGCGCCCCGATGCTGTTCCACTGGACCGGGCCGACCACCACGGTGCGAGTCGGATTCGTCACGCGCACGACGGCCAGTGTTTTGGCCAGCAGAGCATTCCAATGCGGTGCGTCCATCTTGCCGTTGGGCTCGTTGAGCAACTCGAATCGGATCGAGTCAGGCGCATCTTTATAGTGCTCGGCGATTTGTTTCCAGATGGCGACGAAGCGGTCTCCGTTGTCATCCGGCTTTTTCATCAAGGCATCGTCATTGTGATAATCGAGGATGGCTTTCAGATCGTTTTTTTCCGCTTGGGCGACGATCCAATCGACCCGGGCGAAAAAAGCGGGATCAACAATTGGATTTTTATCCTCGCGTATGTGCGCCGACCAACAAATCGGGACGCGGATGAGGGTAAATCCCGCCTGGCGGATATTGGAAAAATCGCTCTCCTCCAGCACACGGCCTGCGCTCCAGGCTCCTTCCCGGGGTGATTCGAGGAAATTACCGAGGTTCACCCCGCGGTCGAGCGTCGTCCATCCGTAAGTCGCGTAAGTCATGTCGGGCTGGGAGCTGTCGATCGACCGATTCGTCGATTGCGCGGAAGCGAGGCCCATCAGCGCAAAGCCCATGAGAAAGGACGCGAGAAGACTTCTCATCATTGACGAGGTTGAGTGAGGCCTGACGGCATGTCAATTTTTGTGGAAGAAATCCGTACTATTGATGGCTCGATTGAAGTCTGCGAGTCTTTAGGTTTCGAGAGGTGGTTTTCTCCTGAGACTTCCGATCATCATTTCCGTCATCATCGCCTTGGGGATTGGTTTCGCCCCGGGGAGCTATTTCACTCCAGGGCTGAATTCTTGGGTCGAATCGGAGAAACCGTCCAGCGCCGAATCGACTTCCGCCAGCGGCGGCGGCACCAGCGGCAGCGCATCGTTTAGCAACGCCGGACAGTAGAGTTCAGCGCGGCTGAATCAGCTGCCACCGGGTTCCGCGCGCGATGACGCCGAACAGGCCGTGGCGACCGATTGGGCGGCGCAGGATTCACAGGCCGCTTTGTCCTGGGTGCAGGGTCTTCCTCCGTCCCCGGCGAAGAACAATCCCTTGCAAAACGTCGCGAGGAACCTGGCGCAAAGCGATCCCCAGGGTGGTTTGGCCCTCCTGCAAAGCCCTCCCTCGGCCTCGTCCCGGAATAATGTGCAACAGCAAATCGTCGAGCAATGGAGTCGTGACGATCCGCAGACCGCCGCCGACTACGTCAGCAATCAGCTCGCCGGATCGGACCGGCAGGCGGCTCTCGTGCTGGCCCAGTCGATCACCTCGCCCAAGGATAAGGCCGACGCCTTTTCAAAAAGTCCGGCGGCGGCGAAGTAGTAAGAACCGCCCCAGCGCAGCCGGTTGTTGGCGACGTGAAAGACGAGCCAGTCTCCGTGGCGGACCTGGATGTTGGTGCGTTCAGACATGGCGCCAATGTTTCGGAGATCATGTGCCGGGAAGAATCGGGCACGACCTTGCCATTCTGATAAATATCGACGACGAAGTCATCAGCCACCGTGACGAAGTAATTGGCGGCCACCGGCTGATCGGTTGCGTTGTCGTCATCGGCGAAAAGCGGGCTGGAGCAATAGCCGAGCAATACGCCGACGCCAAGCAACGCCAAAACGCCTTTGAGGGATGTTCTTTTTCTCGAGGATAAGAGCTGATCGCAAAATTGGGGAAGCTAATTACAAACGGTATTCGTTGAGCAGTGGAACGTCGACGGTATTGCCGTGTTTGACGTACTTTCAAAATATTAGAGCTCCTTCGACAAGCTCAGGAGGACGATCTTTTTAAGTGAGTCGCTGACGCGACCCGTCGCACGGAGTGCGACGGCTAGCCGTCGGTCATAGACCGCCGCTACATTAGTTGGCGTCATCGTAGATATCATAGACGGTGTTGTTGAGGACCAGCTTGACGTTTTGGCCGAGGGCAAGCCAGGGGCGGGCCTCGGGATTTTGGGCGATGAGGTTGAAGTAGTCGTCCGAGCCGAATTTGATGCGGACACTTTGGCCGCTATTTTGCTTGGAGACATTGTTGTCGATCCACTGGTTGCCGTTCTGGAAGAAGGCGCGGCCCGCGATGTATTTGGCGCGCTGGGTGTATTGCACGACGCGGGTGTTGGCATCGTTGGAGGGTGCCTGGATCGTGTTATAGCTGGTGCCACCCATTGGGGCTGCGGAAGCCGCGGTGACGGCGTCGATCGGGACATTCATGGCTTGAGCCGCCTCCACGTTGCCCGCGAGCAAATCGCTCTCGTCATGCATGGCGTATTTCTCGGTGTTTTGGAGGCGCGCAACTGCGACACCCGCGCTGCCGTCGGTCCGTTTGACAAACGTGTCGAAGGCGACGCTGGCCGACGATTGGGCGGAGGCGTCCTTGCCGAAGTCGCGCATGACCTGGTTTTCCTCGGCGACGTGGCGGCCCTGCTCGTCCTGCATGATGAGATAGGCGGTGTAGGGGGTGACGAGTCCGAACTGGCGGGCGAGGTCGGTGGCTTCGGTTTTGAGCTCGTCGTTTTCGCCGTGGAGCCGGATTTGATCGAGCAGGTAGGCAACGCGGCGCGAGGCCCATAGGCGTGGCACAAAGGCTTGCGCATCGGCGGTCTTCGGGAAGGCAACCGGCACGGTGAAATGCTGGTGCTGGCCACCCGCATCGCCGTCAATCACGCAATCGCCGGAGCCGTCCCCGCTGTAGCGGCCGCAGAGGACAAGTTGATCGCCCTGGAAGAGATCGGGCATCTCCTGCGGATACATTTTTGTAACCCTGATTCCGTCAGGGAAAGCGAGTTTGACATTGGAGAGGACGGGTTCGTGAATCTTGGCGAAAAAGTTGGAGACTTTGATTTCGATATCTTCGTTCGGGAGGACGTAGTCGCTGACGGCGCGGGTGTGCTCGGCGATGCGGTCGAGGAGATGCGCGTTGACGTCGGTGCCGAGGCCGAAGCAAAAGACGCGCGTGCCCTGGTCGGCGGCCTGGTCGGTTTCGGCCACGATGGCGTCGTCGCTGGTCTCGCCGACCGTGGGCATACCGTCGGTGATGAAGACGACGATGTAAGGGCGATTGCTATCGGCGGATCGGAGCGCCATGGCTTGATGAAGCGCGTCGAAGATCGCGGTGCCGCCTTCGGGTTTGAGGGCTGAGACGAATTTCTGCGCGGAGGCCACGGAGTCATCACTGGCGGGTGTGAGTTTGCCGAAGAGCGGCTCGGGCTCGGTGGAGAAGCGGATGATCTCGAAGCGGTCGTCAGGATTGAGATTCGCGAGGCAATAGTTGAGTGCCTTTTTGGCCTGGACGAGCTTGTTGTCGTCGGCCATGGAGCCGGAGGTGTCGAGGACAAAAGTGACGTCCTTGGGCAGATGCGTGGACTTTGAGTTGATGCCGGGCGAGGCGAGCAGGAGGAAGTAGCCGTCGTCGTCGGGATCGGCTCGATAAGTCAGGAGATCGAGTGAGACATCCTGTTTTTGCGGAGCGAAGAAGAGCTGGAAATCGGTGTCGGGGCGGACGTCTTTGGCCTCGTAACCGATGACGGCGTGGTTGGGATCGGGTCGCTTGATTTCGACGTCGTGTGTGGGCGAGTAGATGGAGGTGAGCGGGCGGTCGGAATTCAATTGCACGGCGATGCTGACGTCGTGAATCGGCGCGGCGGAAAACTTTTCGGTATTGAGCGGGTAGGTGTAGCTGACCAGGCCGGAGTCGGCTTTGAGGACCTCGGTGTAGGAGATTTTGACCTCCTTGCGGCTGTTGCCCTCGATGGGATAGATGTGCACGCGAAAGACGTCGCGATCGGCGTATTCGAGGAGGGCGGGATCGCGCTCGCGGCGGACGATGTCTTCGTAGATGGAGCGGGCCTTGTCGGCGGGGAGAAGCTCGGCTTCGGTTTGCCGGCCGTTGATTTCCATGGTGAATTTGTCGATCTGTGCCGTCTTAGGCACGGGAAAGAGGTAGGTGCCTTCGAGGCGTTGCGGGTTCGGATTGTAGAATTCCTCGTCGACGCTGGTCGTGCAGATCTGGCCGTCGATCTTCACGTTGACGTGATGATAGCTGACCTCGAGCGGCGCGTAGGGAAACGGCGCGACGATGGGCGAGGCGGGACGGTTGATGACGATGAAACCATCCGCGCGGGCGGGGATCGACAGGGCCAGCGTGGATACCGTTAGGAGAAGAAGCGTGAGAGTTTTCACGTTCCCAATCTGAAGTGAAACGGCGAAGCGTGTGTCAGACGGATTTAAAAAATTTGTAAAAACGGTATGAAACGAAAGGGGATGACGATTCACGGTCTCAGTTGCCACTGATTCCGATCCTCAGGGGCATGCTCTACCCAAGGTGAAATTGAGCTTGCCAAGGTTAGTTGGCAGATAGATGATTATTAACGTAAATATAGTAATTTGTTCCGGAGGCAGTTTGGATTATAGTTTCAATGCAATTAGTGAGCTGGGAAGAACGCGTTTTCGCGTCGCATATTGAAGATAATAGAAAGACTGATTCTCTACATGACCAATCCATTTTTCAGCGTTGTAATTCCGACTAAAAATCGCATTGAACCGCTCAAAACAACCCTGGAAAGCATCCTCGCCCAAGAATTCCCCGACTTTGAATGCGTCATAGTCGATAATAATGACGATAATCGCCTGGATGGCCTTTGTGAAAGTTATGGAGACAGTCGCTTGCGACGTGTTAGAACCGGCGGCCTGCACATGGCTGATAATTGGGATGCCGCTCTGCGGGCTGCCCAAGGCCAGTATGTAATCTTGATCGAGGATAAGCAATGTCTCTATGGACATGCGTTGCTTGTGGCCCACGAGATCATTCTGAAAACTGGCGCGGATGCTCTGCACTGGGGCGGCGATGTCCTAGAGGATCTCGCAGCTCCATTTAAAGTGGGAAGCGCCTGGGGTACGCGCAGTTTGCAACTGCTTTCGTCGGATGATATTCTCGAGCAGTTTACTTTTCAAAAACCGCACCTGCGAAATGGCAAGATGGGTTATGCCTATTATCTCATAACTTATATCGTAGGCTGCCGTTCTGTCGTCAGGAGATCTCTCTTGGAGGATATTCGCAAATCCACCGGACTAAAAATATGCCTGCCGGTTAATCCCTCCTTTACCATGGGCTGCCATCTGCTTAACCGCCTGGAATCTTATTATCACTTTGACGGTTCCATGTCATTGTTTCACTCTGCAAAAGTTAGCACCGGAGGAAATTTGCATCTAAAGAAACAAGACATCAATAATTTCTGGAAGGAAATAGGAGGCTTGGAAACCGGCTTTCGTTATTCACCTATCAAATGCTATTTTAATGAAGGCGCACACTGTAATGATTATCTGGCCATGACTGAATTGCTGGGAGGACGCCTCGCCCGGCATCCTATGAATTGGGTCATTTATTATACGTTGATGTATGAGCTAAACATACGGAATCACTGGGACGGCCTGGACCGATCCGACGAGCTAAAGGCGTGGAGGGATGCTCTTCGTCTTGAGCCTTGGAGGCTTCAACTTCAGGTCAATTTGCAAGTGCTGGCTTTTCGGCTCAAGCGCATCTTTAAGACAGTGCGCTCGAAGAGTGGCTTGCGTCGACTTGAGAAGCTAGTAAAGGGAAAACCACAGAGACCCGCCCAGGATTCGAGCAGACAAGTCTCGAGTGTCCGTGAATTTGTCGTGCAGGAAACCGCACGACTCAGAGAGATAGACGCTGGCAACTTTGATTTGGGGAAGCCCAAGAAACAACTTTCCGTCACGTCATCCTCGAAGTAGAAAATCGATCATCCCGAACCTTCATCGATTTGAACAATGGAACGAGTTTTTACCGAGGCCCCCATCAAGGGATTGTACATCGTGGAGGGAACTACCTTTGCGGATGCGCGGGGTTTGTTTTCCAAGATTTTCGATCGAGAAGAATTCTCAGTCTACAAGCAGAAGCCAATTGCGCAGGTTAACTATTCGATTACCCGCGGCTTGGGCACGGCTCGCGGCCTTCATTTTCAAAAAGCACCCCATATGGAATTGAAAATCGTAACGTGCCTGGAAGGCGAAATTTTTGACGTTGCCGTGGATTTGCGCGAAGATTCCCCAACATTTCTTCAGTGGCACGGCGAAAATTTGAAGGGCGGAACTTTGCGAAGCATGATTATTCCTGAAGGGATGGCGCATGGGTTCCAAGTGCTTTCTCCCGAGGCGCGCATGCTTTATTTGCACACCGAGAGCTATCACCCCGAGAGTGAAGGGCGGCTTCATGTTGAAGACCCGGTGCTAAATATCACTTGGCCTTCAGCCGTGAGGAATTTATCTTCAAGCGATGCGCAAGCGCCAAAAATCAATCTCGACCTTGAGGGAGGCAAATGTCTTCTTCGCGGGAGCAGATAACTTCACGTTCAACCGGGCATGCATCCAACCAATGGGCATCAGGAAAATGCGGTCATGAAATGTCGCCATTGCGGGGGCGATCTCAACCTGGAGTTGATCGATCTGGGCTTTGCTCCGCCGTCAAATGCCTACCTTGCTGCCAAAGACCTCAAGAAGCCGGAGATACATTACCCGTTGCGGGTGCTGGTATGCCAGGGATGCTGGCTGACGCAGACGGAAGATTTTGTCGGTCATGATCAGCTTTTTACCAGCGATTATGCCTATTTCAGCTCTTGCTCGGTAACGTGGGTTGAACATGCCCGGATTTACGTCGACGCGATCGTTGACCGACTGGGGCTTAATGCGCGAAGTCTCGTCGTGGAAATCGCCGCGAACGACGGATATCTGCTACAGTTTGTTTCCCGCAAGGGCATACCTAATTATGGGATCGAGCCGACGCGCAGCACGGCAGAGGTCGCCCGTGCCAAAGGGCTGTCTATTGTTGAAGAATTTTTCAGCCGCGCCACGGCAAGACGTATGCTGCGGGAGAAAGGTCCGACGGACTTGATGATTGCCAATAATGTTTTGCCGCACGTTCCCGATATCAACGACTTTGTGGCTGGTTTCGTCATCATGCTCAAGGAAACGGGAGTCGCCACCTTTGAGTTCCCCCATCTTTATAATTTGGTCCGGTTCAATCAATTTGATACGATTTATCACGAACATTATTCCTATCCCTGCTTGAGTGCGCTCGTCACGATTTTTGGTTCCAACGGGCTTGAGATTTTCGACGTTGAGGAGATTCCAACCCACGGCGGAAGTCTGCGTGTTTACGCCCAGCGTCAGGATAGCCGCCCATACCCCGTGAGCCCACGGGTGCAGGCAATCTTGGATAAAGAAGAAAAGGCGGGGATGAAGACCGTTGAGTTCTATAAAAAATTTCAAGATACGGCGAGAAAGGTGACCGACGATTTATTACTGTTTTTAATCGAATGCAACCGAGCCGGGAAGACGATTGTCGGCTATGGCGCCGCCGCCAAAGGTAATACCCTTCTCAATTATGCCGGAGTAAAGCCCCATCTCCTGCCTCGTGTCTACGACGCCGCGCCATCCAAGGCGGGGAAATATCTTCCGGCCAGTCATATCCCCATTCTTCCCGCCTCCGAGTTTATCAAGGAATCGACCGACTACGTGCTAATCCTGCCATGGAATATTTCCGAAGAAATCATAGGACTTTATCCCTCTGTCCGCCAACGCGGAGGTCGATGGGTGACGGCAATTCCCTCTTTGAAAGTGCATGATTGACGATCCGTATGATGGTGTCCTAAACCGGCTGGATGGCGCCTATTCGAATTCGCCTCATAGAGGACATTTTTATTCATGAATTATCTACAGACCTATTTTCACAAGTTTTGTGTTAGAAATAGCAAACTTGCCCGCCATGCCAAACTTCTTTCGTTCTATGAAAGGAATGTAGATCGCAGTCGAACGCGCGTCCTGATTGCTTGCATGCCCAAATCCGGCTCCACCTTGATGACGGAACTGCTGCGGTACTATCTTGATTTTCGGGTGCTCGATCTCGTTCGGGTTTATGGAAGATGTGAGGGGGAGATTTCCTGGTCCAAGGTAGCGGAAATCATGGACACGAATGTTGTTTTTTTTCACCAGCACGTGCGGGCCAGCGAAAGCACGCTTAAATTCATTCGCTTGTTTAACGTCCATACGATTGTCATGATCCGGAACCTGCTTGATGCGGTTGTCTCCTTTCGCGATCATCTCGTCAAAGAAAGTCCGCTTAATCCGATGGCTTATGCGGATGATGATTTTTTGAAATGGGAAAGCAGGAAGCAATATGAGTTTATCATTGATATGATGATACCATGGTATCTTAATTTCCTCGCGACTTGGATCGAGGCGAAAAAGCATAAGGATGTTCCACTGCTCTGGCTTAATTATGATGACTGGATCGGTGAGCCGGAAGCTACTTTAAAAAGAATTGACGAATTTTGCGGGTTGACTCATCCGGAAGAAGCCGCGGCTCAGGCGGTGGCCAGGGCCTCGAAGAAAAACACGCGCCTGAATGTCGGCAAGCCCGGTCGCGGTCGGGAGCTTCTGGACGATAAATTGCAGGCCAAAGTGCACCATCTGCTGTCATATTATCCACAGTTTGATTCTTATAAGGCGCAGTTACTCTCATGATGAGGCGCGCTCTGACGCTGGAAAACATTTTCACTACTTGATTCGAATGCAACAGAACTGCGTTGTTTGCCGAAGCCGGGACATTGTGCCTTCCGTCGTCAGGGAAGGTCTGCCGGTCATGCAAAATGTTGTCTACGACTCTCCTGCTCTCGCCCAACAGTGCCCGTTGGGCAATTTAAGTCTCGGCACATGCCGGAACTGCGGTCATACGTTCAATTATCTTTTTGATCCCTCGCTTGTGTTCTATGATAAAAGGTACGACAACAGAGTGCCTTCCGAGAGAATGGATAGCTATAATAGTGAGATTGCGGATTACCTTTACGAGAAATATAACCTTTCAAATGGGACTTTAATCGATATAGGATGCGGCAAGGGCCATCTTCTCCAAAAGCTGAGCGCTAAATATCCGGACGTATACGGCTTGGGAATCGATCCGAGCTACGAAGGCTCGCCCAAGCCTTTTCCCGAAAGCAAGCTCCGCTTTATTGCCGATATTTTTCGGCCGGAGCAACTTGATGCGTGCCCGTCCCTGTTCTGTTGCCGCCACGTTCTCGAACATATCTTGGATCTGCCGAAATTTTTGCACGACATCCGTCTCGCACTCCATTCATGGCTACCTGTACCATTTTTTATCGAGTTGCGGGACCTCGACTGGATTATCACCAATAAAGCCTTCGCTGACTTTTGCTTTGAGCAGTGCAACTATTTCACTTCGGAGTCCATCCGCGAATGCTTGCGGCGGAGTGGATTCAACGTGGACAAGATAACTTCGACGTTCGGAGATCAATATATATGGGTCGAGGGGACCATTTCTCCAGAGGAGCATGCGGTCAGCGCGATAAAGAGCGAGGCCATCGCTTCAACCGCCTTGCGCATGCGGGATTATTTCTCCAGAGAGCAGGGGGATCTGGAGCGTATTCGCTCGTTTCTTGTGCAAAAAAAGCGGGAAAATCGTCATGTTGTCGTTTGGGGCCTGTCCACCAAGGGAATCCTATTTAATTTCCTCATCGATCCTGCTGGCGTGCTGGTGGATCAATGTGTCGATATTAATCAGTACAAACAGGGTAAGTTTTTGCCCATTACGGGTAGGAAGATTCAAAGTCCCGGCGAAATTGCCGCCGCCTCTCAGGCCCCTGTTATTATCGTCATGAACCCGAATTATAAGGCGGAAATCATGGCCCTTTGCGGAAGATACAATCTTAACGCCGATGTTTACGATATGGACCAGCTCTAGACGCTAGGCTGGATCACGAGTTTTTGTCGAAAAACTCTTTCGTCATATCGCAACTGAACGCGACCTGCTCTTCCGTCAGGCAGAGAGCCGAGGGTAAATTGATTCCCCTCTCGCTGAGCAAACCGGCTACTCGATTTTTGCGACTGTTTTCCGCGTTCTGAAATCTTCCCTTATAAGCCGGGATGCTGGATAGCTGGCTGAAAAAGGGACGGGTATCCACACCTCGCTTCTGGAGGTGACTCATCAGATCGAACTTGGAGAACGCGCGCGTTTCGTCCCAAACCAGCGAATTCATCCAATACGTGTTAAGGACCCCGGGCGGTTCGTGATTCAGTCGCGTGCCCGGGATGCGCAGACGCGCGGAATACCACGAGAATATTTCGCGCTTGCGCGCCACCAATTCATCGAGCCGGGAGAGCTGGGCGTGGCCCAAGGCCGCCTGCAAATCGCTCATTTTATATTTGTAAGCGACCTCCGTGTTCTGAAAAAAGCGGTCACCGGGAGGGCGGCCATGATCGCGTAAAAAGCAGCAGCGGTCGTAGAGACTCTGGTCGTCTAGAAGCAACATGCCGCCTTCGCCGGTCGTCACCGTTTTGGAACCGTGAAAACTAAAGACACTCGCAGCGCCAAAATTACCCGCCGGACGGTCTCGGTAAAGCGAACCAATGGCTTCCGCAGAGTCCTCGATTAACAGCAGATTGTGCTTCGCGGCAAGTTCCTCGATCGGCGCGTAGTCCGGCATGCCGCCATAGAGATCCACGGCGATGATGGCCTTGGTACGGAGCGTCATCGCAGCAAGGATGGTGGCAGGGGTGAGGCACCACGTCAGCGGATCGACATCGCAAAAAACCGGTGTGGCGCCCACATACTCCACCGGGGCCGAAGTGGCGATCCAGGTGATATCGGGGATGATCACTTCATCACCCGGACCGATGTTCGCGGCGCGAAGGATGAGGTGCAGGCCGGATGTGCAGTGTGGCAGGGCAATGGCAAATTTGCGGTCCGCATGGATCGCGAAGGCATCTTCAAAAGCCCGTATGGCGCGGCCGGCGCCGTCATACCAGGAAGTCTTGACGGCTTGAGTCACAGCCTCGATTTCCTTGTCCGTAATCCAGGGGCCGGCGATGGGAATGTGTTTGTCTTTATGCATTAATATGGACTGGTTCGCGGAGCCAAACGACAGCCTCACTTTCCTCGTTAATCAAGGGGACGATTATGCATAGCCGTCCAAAAAAGCGAAAATACTTTCTCAATTCGCGTCGTAATACGAACCTTTGCCTGCGCGATCGCCCCTGGCTGATAATCAAGCTGGGAGTGGGGCGGCGAGGCGGTCTTCGGCCGGCGACGAAGCCCCTTCACCATTCAAGGAACGGATAAAGTCATCCAGGGCGGCGACCACGTCGGCGCAATCGGGTTGCTTTTTCACAAAGCGGAAAATCCCCAGTTCTGCCACTTGCTGCATCTTGGCCGGGTTCTCGTCGGCGGAGAGGATGATGACGGGGAGATCGCGGAAAGAGGAGGCCTCGCGCAAACGGTGGAGGGCGCGGACGCCGTCGATGAGGGGCATGTTGATGTCGAGCAGAACGATGTGGGGGGCCAAGGCGCCGGTGGCCTTCGTGTATTTGAAATACTCCAAGGCGATCGACCCATTCCTCAGTTGCACAAGGGGGTGGGTAAACCCCGCCTGGATCAGGTGGTTTTGCAGCAGCTCGCGGTCGAACTCATCGTCATCGACCACCGCGATGCGGAGATTTTTCCGATCTAAATTCATGGCAAAATGATGTTTTAACGGAACAAGAAAAGCTAAGCCATTGGGGGCCTTTCGCAAACTCGGAGGCCCAGATTAGACAGGCACTTTCACTCTTGTAATGCAAGCCCTTACGAAGCGATCACTCATGCTCGTAACGAATCCGTAATACATTCATTGCCAATAGGCATGGTACAAGCTTCATGGAGGTTAGGATATGACCAGCGGGCAAAATAAGATCGAGCTTGCGCAAAAAAGAACAAAGGACGGGACAAACTCGAATGCTGTGCCGATACGACTGCACCGCGTTCTTCAGCAGGAAATCCAGAGGCGCCAGCAGGCCGACCAGGCTTTACGGCTGGCTGAGCACCGCTACCAGAGCATCTTTGAGCATGCGTTGGAAGGCATCTTCCAGACCTCGCTGGAAGGCAAATACATCGCGGCAAATCCGGCCCTGGTCAAGATGTATGGCTACGGGTCTTTCGACGAATTGGCCAATAACATCAACAATATCGCCACCCAGCTCTATGTGGACCCGAACCGGCGCGCTGAATTCATCCGGCTGATGCAGACGCACGGACAGGTGCTCCATTTCGAGTCGGAGATCCGCCGCCGCGATGGGAAAACGCTGTGGATTTCGGAAAATGTCCGTTCAATCCATGACGAGGCGGGGAATTTTCTCTACTACGAAGGCACGGTGGACGACATCACGGAGCTGAAGCTCGCCCGCGAGAAGCTCCAGAACATGCTGGAGGCGCTGGAACTGACCCAGAGCCGCCTTGAAGGCGAGTTGGCGGAGGCGGCGAGCTACGTCCGCAGTCTTCTGCCCAGCCCGCTTTTGGGCTCGATCGAGGCCAACTGGTGCTATCTTCCCTGCTCGCACCTGGGCGGGGATGGCTTCGGCTACCATTGGCTCAATCCCCAGCTTCTCGCGATTTATCTTCTCGATGTGTCCGGCCATGGCGTCGGCTCGGCCCTGCTCTCCATCTCCGTTTTGAACGTGCTTCGCACCCAACTGCTGGCCGCCACCGATTTTAGCGACCCGAGTGCCGTGCTGGAAGGCCTGAACCAGGCGTTTCCGATGGACCGTAATAACGACAAATATTTCACCATCTGGTACGGGGTTTACGATCTGTCGACGCGGCAGTTGACCTATGCCAGCGGCGGTCATCATGCGGCCGTCCTGGTGGCGGACCGGGGGAAAGCAACGCCCCTTCACAGTGGCGGCGCCGTTATCGGAGTGGTGCCGAACCTCAAATACCCCTCGGCTCACGTTGAAGTTCCCGCGCACAGTGAGGTTTATCTTTTCAGCGATGGTGTTTACGAAATTGCCCGGCCCGATGGCAGTTGGCAGTCCTGGGAGGAATTCGCCCAATTTCTTCAGGAAGGTCAGCCGCCGATCGAAAGCATCGTCAGGCACATGCGCGACATGCACGGAGTCGAGGAATTTGAGGACGATTTCTCCCTGGTCAAACTGAAGGTGGCCTAGAACTCATCCCGAAAATGAAGAACCGGATGGCAGCTCGACAGGAGCCGCCACCCGGTTCAGGGGAGGAATGAATGAAACTTACCTAGAGGGATGGACACGCGGGAGGTCGTAATGTTCAAGCGGAAGCGATTACGATTGGGTAATCAAGAGCGGCGCGGTATGGTAGTGATGGGATAAAAGCTCGAAGATATTCTACCCGATCTCAAAAAGGCTCTGCCAATTCACGCCTTGGCGGAAATCGTTCAAATGCGCGGAAACGATGGTGTGAACGTGGTAGCCGGTGCGGTCCTCGAAACTTCGCAGGTATTCCATGCTCGCCGCCCTCGTGGCGCGGGACACCTCCGCGTTTACGGAGTCGAGCGTCCCCAGTTCAATGTCGCCCGTCATGGCCACACCCCGGAAGATGGTCACCGTGTCGGTTGGCGAGTGCTTCGGCGCTTTGATGAGCCAGACAGATTCGCCGCCAAGGTTTATCAAAATATCTGCCCCGACTTTCGTTTCCGTCGGGCGCATGAAGTGAGTTCCGATGTAAGCCTCCTGCAATTTGTTCCAGCTATCGACATCGAGATGGTCCTCGTGCAAATGCGAGGCCGTGACGTACCGCAGGCCCGCGCCCACCGAAGCCAGGCCCGCCGCCACGTCATCAACGGTCAAGCCCGGCGGCACCTCCAAGAGCAAAGCCTCTCCGTCATTGTGGATAATCCAACTTCCCACGTCATCCGGTTCTTGATCGGGAAAGGCTCCGAGCAAGTGCCATCCGGGAAGGTTCCGCAAAGCGTCCATGCCTGCTTATGACTTATGGAAGCCTTGGCGCAATCAAAATCGAACCCCACGATTCCAAGCAGGCGGTCAAATTTGCGGAAAATGGAATGCGAGCCTGATTTTTGAGGCGAAAGAATGATTTTACCCATGAGCCTTAGACTGTCATTTTGGCCATGCTACGTTGATGGCCTCGGGCAAGTGCGGCGAGGCTGCGATTTGCTTCGATGACGAACTCGAGAAAAATTGATCCATGCTCAAGGGAATCTCTTCCCCAGTGGGCCCTATAGGATTCGAACCTATGGCCTCCTGATCCGTAGTCAGGCGCTCTAATCCGCTGAGCTAAGGGCCCTTTGTGAGGTGCTTTTCGTCCTGGTGCAAACTGCCAGTCCAAGGAAGGGAGAATGTACCAACCTCGTTGAGCAGGACAAGAACTATTACGGCCAGACTTCTTCCTCTTCCACGGCCTGTCGACACTTCCCGGGACTAAACCTGATGTGCGGCGCTGGACAGCGCACCGGAGCGCGCTTAATCTTGGTCGAGGATTTATCGGCCATGCTTTACCACGAACAATCGGAGGACTACCGCCCGCTCTTTTGGATGCGTGGCCATCCGATTTACGCCAACACGCTGGTCATCATCGTCCACGTCACTGCGTTCATCATCTCGGCGCTTTGTATTTCGTTTTATGGTTTAACCGCCGTTTATTACGCCTTGGCTTTGGATACGCCGCGGATTTGGGAACAAGGGCAGGTCTGGCGTCTGTTCAGCTATGTCGCGTTCGATCCCGATTTTTTTGACAAGAGGTCTCTCTGGTTCTTGATCAGCATCCTGCTTCTTTACTTTTTCGGCCGCGAAGTCGAGCAATTGGTGGGCCGCAAGACGTATCTTAAGCTCTATGCCGCGCTCGTTTTGATTCCCGCCATGCTTCTCTGCCTGGTTGGCCTGGTGATTGTGCCCGAGCCTTTTCTCAACTGCTGCGAGGTCTTTTTCGGGATGTTCATCGCGTTCGCCACGATTTATCCCGGCGCGATGCCCTCGATGTGGATTCCACTCTCCGCGAGCGCACTCGCCTGGATTTTGCTGGGTGTTTTCTCCCTGATTAACCTGGCCATGCACGACTACACCGCGCTCTTCATGCTCTGGATGAGTTCGGCGGTCGGTTATGCAGGAATGCGCCTGACCGGGGCGGGACGCGGCCTGAACTGGCTGACGGACTGGCTCGAAGAGCGGCAGGCCAGGAAACTCGCGCGCCAGAGGAATTTTAAGATTCTCAAGGATGCGCAGGTGGCTGAATCGATCGACGATATTCTGGAAAAAATCTCCAAGCATGGCGTGGGCAGTCTGAATTCGAGCGAGCGTGCCGCGCTGGAACGGGCGCGGGCGAATCTCCTGAAGCGGGACCAACGCTAACCTTGCCCGCAGTCGCGCGTCGCATGAGGCACCTTTTTTTTCGCGCGATGCTTTTCGGCATTGCCTTGGGCGCGGCCACCGCGCGGGCCTCGATGCCGGCGCAGGCTCATGTCGACTTTCAACATCTGCCGTGGAGCGACGGGGAGAGCCTGACCTATCTTGTATCCTGGGGCGGTCTCAGCGCGGCGCAGGGCACTTTCGTGGCGCGGAAGAAAAATGATCATTGGCAGTTCAATCTCGCCCTGTCGTCGCGCGGACTGGTCGACGAGTTTTACCCATTCAGCGGTTATTTCTGGTGCATCCTGGCGCCGCCGCCGTGGCGTTCCGCGGAATATGGGGAATATCGCTTCGAACCCAGCCGCACGATCAAGGAGCGCACACGAATCGATTATCAAAAGCATCTTGGTACGCGGGAGCGGTGGGTCGAAGGCAAGACGAAGACTTTTCCCATCGCCGAGGATTCGGTCGATGACATCGGCACGATGCTCTTTCACCTTCGCGCCCTGGCGTGGAAGCCGGGCGATCGGCAGGTTATCCACGTTTACGAGAGCGATTCGGAAAAGGAAGCGCTGGCGGAATGTCAGGCTCGCGAGACCCGGGCGTTCGGCATCTGGCCCAGCCAGCCCTTGCTGCGCGTTTTGGTTTTACCCGGCAAAGGTACGCATCACCATGGAAGCTTGATGTTATGGATGACCGATGATGCCCGCCATCTCCCTCTGCATGCCGATCTCGATTTTCGCTATGGGACGTTTTCCATCGACCTCATGACAAGCACTAAAGAGTCGCCCGCGCTGCACTAAGCAAAAGACTTAGATTTCATATCTAATTTGCCCGTAAATAGATGCGTTTCAGAGACGGGATGGCGCTTTTCTCCGCCTACGGGGATAACCGCTTGTTCTTTGTGAGTTGCGGGTATATTGTACCTACATGGGAAGAAAGAGTGACTCGCGGCAGCGACTCATGAATGCGGCCAGCGAGCTCATCTGGGGGTACAGCTACGGTTCTGTTACGATCGAGGCGATTTGTGAACGCGCCGGCGTGAAGAAGGGCAGCTTCTATTATTTTTTCAATTCCAAATCAGACTTGGCCATAGCCGCAATTGCGGCCTACCGCGCTGAGCGCGTGAACTTGGTCATGTCTTACTTCCAGCCGGGAATCCCCGCGATGGAGCCGGTCTGGAGATATCTTGAACACGTTAGCCAGGAGCAGATTCAGGCGTATGAGGAGAAAGGGCAGATTCTTGGGTGCCCGCTTTTCACGCTAGGTTCGGAAATCTGCACGCAGGACGAGCGCCTCCGGTTGGTTATTCAGGAACTCTTGACCAGCGCAGCGAAGTTTTTTGAAGATTGCCTTCGGGACGCTGCTTCGCGCGGCGAAATTGAGGGTGATAATGCCGCGCTGAAGGCGCGGTTGCTCTGGGCATTCTATGAGGGCACATTGACCCGTGCGCGGATCGAGAATGATCCGGAGTTGATTCGCAATCTCAGTTCCGACGCATTGGAATTGGTGGGCGCCCGCCCGCGGCCGAAGCTCGCCCATGTAGCCTAGCTCGCGAGTAAGCCATGGCGGATGGCTTGGGCTGTCTCTGACACGTCGCCTCCGGTATGGGCGGCGCTGAGGAATCCCGTCTCAAACTGCGACGGCGCAAGGTAGATTCCCCGGTCAAGCAGGGCGTGAAAGAAACGCTTAAAGTGATCGAGATTGGCCGTCCTGGCGTCGTCCAAATTGCAGACCGGTCGCGATGTGAAGAAGAGACAGAACATCGAGCCAATGCGATAAAAGACATAATCGAGGCCCGCCGATTTAAGCGCCGCGCGCGTTTCGGATTCAAGTTGCGCGCCGCGTTCTTCCAACTTCGCGAAAATATTCTGCTCCTCCAAAACCTTGAGCTGGGCCAGACCCGCGGCCATGGCCAGCGGATTTCCCGAAAGCGTCCCCGCCTGGTAGACAGGACCCAGCGGAGCGAGGAAATCCATGATTTCGGCGCGTCCGCCCAACGCGCCGACGGGCAGCCCTCCGCCGATCACCTTGCCGAAGCAAGAGAGATCGGGCCGCACGCCGAGGAGTTCCTGCGCGCCGCCGCGAGCGACGCGGAAGCCGGTCATGACTTCGTCGAAAATGAGCA
>Ga0116229_10000238_pt1 | contig 64925 bp, 43 predicted proteins | sample S1TSphgellanicum_3_FD_87313 | JGI IMG/M metagenome (GOLD analysis project Ga0116229, IMG submission 87313) | Host-associated microbial communities from peat moss isolated from Minnesota, USA - S1T2_Fc - Sphagnum magellanicum MG | ecosystem: Host-associated > Plants > Peat moss > Unclassified...
CAGCACACCCCCCCCCCCCCCCCCCCCTTCCCCCCTTCCCCCTTTTAAATCATATACACAATAGTGAACAATTGGACAATTGGAAAGTTAGCCAACAAGGAGGTTGTCAAGATGAACAACTTAAGTGGTAAAATGTTTTCCATATTACATAACATATATGATATGGCCCTTGAACCTTTATCAATTAATCGTTTTAGGCTCCATTCCAAGAATCCTCCTAAGTTTTAGGATAATTAAATGAGTTTATCATGAAATAAAATTTATTAAAAATATCAATCAAACATTTATGAAGATTTTAATTTTTAATAGAGGCATTGAGTTTAATGCTTAATCAAACTAATTAAAACCCTTGTTGACTACCTATTCCCATTTTTTTCATTCATTATTTTGGTATGAACCAATGTTGGATGGTTCTTGATTTTTATGAAAAATGTCAAACTTTAAATGCTTTCTGTTTTGGTTATAGTTCCACAATAAATGGAAACTTGGGTTTGATTTTGATCTAGTTCTTAAAAAATAATAATTCAAGTTTTGACTTTGGTTCCAAACTTGGGTTTTAATTCTAATTTTGGTTCTATAACTAGATTTGATTAAAACTTTGGTTCCAATTCGGATTTCAAAAATTAAACCTGGTTCTATTTAGGGTAATTGAAATTGAAACTAACAATTTTAACTAACTAAACCAAATAATTGCCCAACACTAGTATGAATTATGAACAAAAGGTTTTGTAGGAAGGTGAATGAATAACTAATGTGGCCCACACATTACATAGTTTTTTATGGCAAATCAACAACTATTGAACCTATGATTAATAATTTTCATTTTTTTGTACAATATTTATTTATTTTAGAAAATGAACTTTGGCACTTTCAACTTTTCAACACTTAATGAATAAGTATGCAAAATACATCTTTTGATGTGTGTTTGTAATAACCACCCAATGGTTGGGGATGGAAGTTTGATTCTCAATCATTTTGACAAATATCAATACAAATTTATTTAATTTTTTGGCTAGACCTCCAACAATTTTTTTTTGTTAAACATTAGTTGTAAGTCTTAATGTCAAATGCCAAATGATCAACACCCCCTCACCCCCATTTCTATATAATGAAATCCTTTTTTATGTATGCCAACAATTTTTTTACTTGGTGAATTTTTGCAATTATTAAATTTTGTGTGTGTGTTTTTTGGCATGCTTGGCCAATTTTTTGACCTCATAAAATTGAAAATAAATTCTCTATTTTGTACTCATTGAAATGAACATGTAACTTAAAACAGGTTTGAACTTGTGCAAGTTAATTTTCAATTGAATCCTTATTAACACATAGGTAGGGTGTACAACTAAGCCCCGCACAACATCCACCCATCATTAAAAAAACCCTTGGAAAAATGCAAGAGAAGAACCTTACACATTTTTGGGATAAGATCGCCCATGCACCTAAAACAAGATCACCTTTATATGGGCTACACCTCTTGGGGAGCTCATCACATTTGCTTAAGGACTTTGTTCACCAAAAACACATGCATTTTCTCTTGTGAAAAATTTCATATTGAAAAGAACACTTAGGTTTATTATGGCATAAGTTTGTTACACAAAACTCTTATCCAAAGCTTAACATAGAATAAAAACATGAAACTATGAGAAAAAGAATACATGCCTAAGTCTTCACTCACAACCCCTTAATACATTTTAGAGGATGAATGGATGAGTTATTGTCTTCATTCACCCATGTTTACTAAACAATCCCATTCATTCACAACAAGTCATTAACATTATGCCATATATTATCATCTTCCTATAAACAAATCATTCAATTATTAATAATCTTTGTCCCTATAATTTAGTGCCAAGTTCATAATTCACTTCTAATTATTTCTAACCCAAAATAATTAATTAAATTACTTGTATAAGTCCAAACTTATGCCCCTTATTAAAGATCCTCAAGGTAGGCCCACAAATTAAATTATTTATTTTTGTACTTGCCTCTCCTTTTACCCATGGGCCCCACTAGTTATTTAACTTACAAACCTTACCCATAGTAACCTATTGAAGTTATAAGCACATTAATAACTCACATGTAGATCAAACAAGTGAGAGGTATTATTCATGATTCAACATTCTATGTTTCAAATTTCAATATTGTTCATTGAAATATTCATATTCATGCCACGTTGAAAAAATAAAATAAAAATAACATTGATTGATATACATACCAAACTTCGCCCCACTTGTACTTAGCACTTGGCCCTACAACAATATTTATCCCTTCAAAGATTAGGGTAGCTAGAGACGCCCATCACCGAACACAAGCCTACAACCAAACACCCATTTAATGCTAGGGGTTGTTGGTTATAGAACATACACGATTGTATGGGCATTTGAATCTTTTCCTATGACTAAACGTTTGAATATGAATAATTGAGTTTTAAAATTGTTTTTCATATGACCAAAATGCGACTTTTATGTTCAGTCATCAACTTAAATTTAGTCATATTTACACACTTTTAAACCATTTTAAAGTGTGAAAATATTTGGTGATGGGTGGTGAGATGATAAGAAAATCATTATGAGAAATCGTGTTCATTGAAACCACACTACCTTGCAACTAAAACTCAAAAAACAACTCATATACAATTATTGTGCAACTATCTCTTGGATGTTACAACTAATGTGCAATTATCCCCCTAGAAATATGATGTATTAATAAATAAATTGTCACATTAGAAAATTAGTTAATTATATTATAATTGTAAGTGAGTTGAAAATGGGTCTTTTATATGATAATTTATACACATTGTAGATACATATGTAGTCAACCATGTTTGATTTTTTCAAGAATTGCATTATAATTGCATGTGGCAATTACTTTAAAATTGTTGTAAATGTGCCACTAAAACAACAACTATGTTGCAACTAGGTATATTGTACATAGATTTGATCATGCCATGTGTCCACATTTCCACCACCCATTATGGAATACATTTGCAACCAATTTTTTATTATGATTCTCATTGATACAATTAGCCTAGCCACTAATGCACCACTACTAAAACACTACTATTCAATTATGTTATGACTATAATACTACTACTTGTAATTTAATAAAAATACATATTCATTAGTTAATTATGTTTTCATCACATGTGTTTCATTTTAAGCGATTTAAAATGTTTTGGGAATGCCACCTCAAACTTTAGAAATCATATTTGAAATGTGAAGGAAATGGAGTAATGAAAAAATAACAAGAAGAGAAATAAGCTTTCCAACTTACAAAACATTTTTTTTTCCTTTTTGGACCCCTCCTACTTTCAAACCTCATAACTTTTATTATTAATATTAATTTTAAATGACTTAAAGTGTTATAGGAGTGCCACCTAAAGTTATATAAATCATCTTTGAACTTTAATAGTAATAAAACAACATACAAGGATTTTTTAGGTGTTTGAGAACTAGCCTTTGTAACATTTGGTGGATTGTTTTTTTTGAATTTTGACCCCCTTTACTTTGGGGGCCCATAACTTTCTCAATTCTATTCCATTTTTTATAATTTTTAGTGCCCTAGAAGCGTTAATAGGAAGGGTTCAAGTTTTGTTTGGACACCGGGAATAATGGAGCCCTCCCCTTGGATCCGGCCTACCCTAAACATTCAAATGTTATAGTTGCAACTCAATTGCAACTTAATTTGCAACTAAGGAACAACTAAAAGATTTAACCCATATGCTTTATCTTCGAATCCCATGTTACAAACTATATAAAAAAAGGTTTGTTCTTTCATATTTTCACATCGAAATACAAGTGCCATTTTGGGTTGAGCTGAAAAAAGCTTAACCTAAAGGCAAAACATAATGTTTTAAAAAACATTCATGGTTATGTTTTGCAAAACGAAATATGTTGAACACTCAAGTTGAAGGAGAGATAATCAAGCAGGCTGGAAAATGGGATGACCACACCATCGTGATTTAAGTTTATGATGGAATAGATGCCATATATTTCTTAGGCCGAGAATAAGGCCAATATAATGTGGATATTTCTTGATTACTGAAGGATTTATTGTACAAGGACATACCATTGACATTATATGTTAAAACTAAAAATGTAATGGACAAGGAGAGTGTGTTCATAACTTGGGATCACAATGGCATTAATGTCAAATATCAAAAGAATCTATGTCTTGGATGTCTCCAATTTTCTTGAGGACTTGTATATGGACATCCCAATAGAATTTCATGTTTATGACACAAAGGACTATTTTGACACAATATGACATTTATTAATTTTCAGTTGAATTCATAAATAAAAAAGGAACAAATGTCTTTGCCATTTGACAATATGTTTAGAAACTCATGGAAATACCATTTTGATAATGTATTATCAAGGTTCCATCTTTTGATAAATATTGCAAGCAATTTGGTTCAAGTAAATAAATTTTTTCTTTCTTTTTGTAATTTCTCATTCTTTTTTTTATTATAATAATTATAGCTAAATGCTCCTTTTTTTTTGCCCCATGGATCATTTTGAATGCCCTTGGAATTGAAAGTTTCCAATTTAAATTATGAATATGAAATTGTATTATATGAAATACACCAATTTCGAAATAGGGTCCCAAACCAGATGCTTACAATTTTATTACCAAATAACTATATAGTTAGAAGAAAATATGTTTATGTCACCATGTGGATTTGCATATAATGTTCAACCTATGTGTAAGAATTGCAAAATGCCAAATGCTTATGATTGTGAAGCCTTTGTGATTCATGACCTAGGAGGATGATTAATGGCAAAATTTAGATGTTGGGGTCAAGGCTCATGGTAGTCACTATCATTTGGGGCTTCAATTGCTTCATCAAGAATGTTGATGTCATTGTCATCATCATCATCATCATCGTTGTGCCCCTCTTCCATTTCTAAAATGTCTGTCCCACGCAAATTTGTGATGATATTTCGGCCCGAATGTTTTGTCACAATTCGTTTAGTGGGGTGTCATCCTTCAATATCCAAAATGCCATCATTGGTGTGTGGTCATTCATAATTATCTTCACCAAAAAAAATAATTATTGTTGGAACAATAGGCCTCTTCCTTTGAATAATTCGACATGTGGATGAATCTTTAATATGTGGCAAAAGATGATTCATGGAAGATACCACAATGATTAATCTTGACCCCACTAAAACTTTGGGTATTGGGGGTCTTAGATGCCATAAGTGCTGGTTGATTGGTGCATGGTTAGAATTTGAATCACCTTATGCTAACTTTTTCAGTCTTGCAACTTTAGGACTTGAAGGATTTGGATCTGTAACTTAGGGTGCATTTATGTTAGTGATTGTATGGGGCCCACACATGGCTCCAATGTAATATCCCCAATGTCATTAATTACAATATTGGGAGGATTGACAAGTGGGTCCAATTGTATGTTTGAAATGTTATTTAATGTCTATTGTGCATTTGGTTCCAGAATGATGATTCAAATTAATGGCGTGTCTGCACTAATTGGGAGGTCCACTTCCATGGAACTCATTGATTGCATGGACATGTCTTGATTTGGGGCCATTAAAGCATGTACATTTTGGGGGAGTGCATTAAACACTTGAACATTATTATTTTATAATGGCATGTTCAAATTTGCATCACCATTGTTAGACCCTTGAACTTGCCAAACTATTGGATCACACAACAATCTTGAAAATGGAATCTCATCATCATGAGGGAATTCGAAGGGGTCATGTTCGACTTCATCCTCATCCAATTAATCTAATATTATGGGGTCCTCATTCAATGAGTCGTTTTCATCTACACTTTCATCAACATTAGACATTGAGTTTTTAGACACCATATTCTTTTTGTACCATGTCGTGGGGTTGGTGTTAGGTCGTTCTCCAAGAGCTTACTATTAATGTATATGTACACCAGGTTTTTTGTTCGACCCGATGTTAATCGATTTTACACTTTGTTGTAGACAAATGAATATGAATTCCAATTCCATTTGCACGATGATGTAGAACACACTTGCGCCAAAATGCAATGAGTGATGGGTGCAAGTGTGCGTCCACCAACTCCAATCAAATCCCACCACTTGTGTGGGAACAAATCTAGGTCTTTCATTGGGGGGTGTCAAAAAATGGACTTCAATTTTCCACAAATCTCTTAAAGTTAAGGCATAGGTAGTTGGGGTACGAGTTAGTTGCAAAACTCTATTTAAAACCTTTGCATTTGCATCATCATGTAGGCGAGTTTCACCCAACAAGTATGGATTGAGAAAGGTCATTGCATAATGTAAATCGGTTGTCAACATCTTCCACCTCTAGTAAAATTGATCTTCAATCACATTTGCAAGGTTTGATGGCAATTCAAACAGAGGATTTCATAAGGATAAAACATGTCTCTTTAATGTTTTCATGATAAACCACACTTTCCCCATGCAAGGTTGTTTGCCATCAAATGCCTTCAATGACATTAAGATCGGTTCCACCATGTGTACAAAATTAGCACAAGTATCCCAAAACTTGTCCCTCCTTATGTTGGCTTGAATAGCTTTCACCTTGGCAAGTAACTTTTGACGATGACTGCCACATAATGAGTTGAAAAAAATTGTTCAACCAGGATTAGCAACAATTTGTTTAATGGTAGGTATGAATTTGAACAACCTTTCAACCATTAAAAAATTGGTTGGAAATCATGTTTCAATGGGGTTTAGCAATAGTAGATTGGTTTTATAACAACAAGATTACTAATGGCACATGGTGTTGTTGTATGAAATAAACAATAATTTTCACCTTTTTCGCAATTCGTTTTGCCCATGTTGTTTTTCCCTAACCTTCCAATAGCAAGTCTAGACAATGGACAATACAACCTTGAAAATAAAGATTTGGAAAATGACGAATTAGAAGGTCAACTACACTTTTCATGCTCGAAACATTGTCTGTATAAATTTGTATAATGTTGTTGACTCTAATGGTTTCGATGTATCCACCCAATGCATTACATATGGAATGGGCATCCGTCCCTCCCCAATTGTGTCAATGAATACATTGCCACTTGAACAAGAAAACATTTTGTTCAACAATGGACGTTGTGCAATGTTGTCCCAACCATTAGAACAAATGGTTGTTCCATATTTGTGAATCAAATTTCATGTCCTCTTACTTACCTGTTTGCACACATCCACCTTGGATTGTTTCAACAAACATGTGCACAATCCATAGTACAACGGGGGTTTGTAGTAGGTTCGAGATTTGGAGGTTGTTTTCACAACTTTTATGAACATTAAGTGTCACACAACATTGAAGGGGATGTTCGCCTCAAACGAAAGTTGCCCACTTCTTGTCCAAATATTGTTGTTTGGCTAAATTCAATCCTTCAAGCAATGAAACATGTTGAAAGGTTCAAGTGTTGTTATTTGTGGATCTATTAGGACCCTTTGTGTTGTTTGTAGGGGGGTGAATTTTTGAACCCTTTCCATTTGAGATGTCGAAGTAGATTCTCTTTCCACTGAAGGATTTGATTTTTCCATGGCCACGTCTTCTATTCACCCATCTGAGATATGGGTTGGTACTTCCATGCTGTTTAGTGGTGGAAAGACAAGTCCACCACATCGACCAAATAATGCGTTCACCCATGGATGTGCTTTTAAAGACATTACAATTCCAGCTCGCCCATTGCCATCATATTGATAGCCCAAATGGAAAAGCATTATATCCTTGTGGTACGAAATAAAATCGTTACAAACTTGCATTCCACCTTCCTTGGCTTATATTTTGGCATCAAATACCATGGATTCCACACATTCCACCTTCCTTCCATCAATAAAACACTGTACATAAGAACAATAAACTTGATTAATATAATTAATGTATTCAACAGTAAGATCAGACTTCACCTTTAGGGCTACAATTGAAATTCGACACTAATTGCAAATGCAATATAACGATTTGAAATTCAAACACTCATAAAGGTTTCACCCCTCCTTCCCAAGGTATATGGCAATGGTTGGTGTTAAACAACACAAGGCCCACACACTTCAAAGGAGAAAGTGAGAATTGACATGCAAGGTTTACATTTTATTACTAAGCAAACCAAATTTTGTCGCCAAATCAATGGTGGACATCAATCCACTATCAATTGAACGACCCAAATCCACAAATGTGTGGTGATTGAAAAAAAAAATCAATCGCCACATGATTGGCATTGGAATGTTTTCTGTCACTAAGCTTGTGGCAATCGAAATAGGCCCAATTTCAATCACCCATAAGCTTGCCCCAAGCAACTTGAGAATCCCTTTGACCTAGGCTAACCTTATATTGATGTGACGCAATGATATGTTTGTGTCCATATGCGTCCGTTGTGTTGTGATGAACGCACGAATATTGTGACAACCTTGATCCCAACTATAATTACAATAGAAAAATCTCCATAAAATATAAATATTTTTAATTGCATTAAAAAATCACATAAATTAGACTTAAACCTCAAGGGAAGATTGTACATCATTCATGTTAACCTCATTTGGATATTCAGATTTCACTTGTTCTAGAAAATGGCAACAACCAACAAGGTGATAAAAAAATTGTGACATGTTTAATCCCGAAAGATGTCAAGATATTTTTCTTCAAGATATAATTTTCTTCTTTGTGTAAGGACTTTTCCTTCAAGCTATTTAATATTAAATAAATCTATGACTAACTTTTATGAAATCAAGTATTTGTTCTTTGATTTTGTTGAACAAGTTATATTTTTTTCTTTTTTGATTTCCTACAATAATTCCATAGCTTTTATCAATTTGACACTTACTCAAAAGAATTCTAGAGACATGATAGTAAGATCAACATCTTCAAGATTGAATGTGTTGGCATGTGCATGAATCGTTTTGGACATAAATTCACCAACTATATTTGAAATATTCATATGTATAGTGACTTGCTTTTGGTCCTTTCTTTCATCTGCCAACCCTTTTTTCAACCTATAAACATTGTTATCCGGAAAATAATGAAAATTTATTAAATATGGGTATAAATGTTGAAACTTAGGATCGAATGCATGAGGTTCCAAAATATTTATGTTGTAGTACACAAAACAATACCAGTGATTGGTTGAAGGTAGGCAAGGAAAATAAAAAGATAGGATTAAACTCAAATTTGACCAAATTTGGTGCTAATATAAGTTTCAATCCCCATTTAAGCCCCAATGTTTTTTTTTCAATGTTCTTTTTAGAAATCTCACCCCCTTATGCCCAAACGGGGGTTCTAGTGCTATGTTTTCCTTACTTTATGGATATCTTTATTGTATCATTGGCATTTCTCTTACATGTCAAAGCCAAATTCCAAGTTTATTGTTTTCTTTTTTTGGTAATAATTACAGACCAAGCCCCATTTCTTTTGACATGTTTAATTGTCTTTGTTAAAATTAAAGCACAACACCACCAATTTTGCATGCAAGTGAGACCAACACTTTAAAACAAGTTTTTAGCCTTTTAGAATTGTACATATACTTTTCACTAACATTGATCACGATAAAATAAATGCATATTTTTTGCAAGCTTCAATGTGAATCCTTCATAGCAACAACTTATATGTAGTATAAACAATTTAATTACAACAAAAAAATACAAAGGGCTTGAAACAAGGTTTCTTTTTTCATATTTGTGATTTTGTTGAATTGGCAATCATCCATAATACAATTTAGCCAAATTTGGCTATAAACAAGATATGAAAGTAAAAAAGTTTGTTTTTTTCACACTTTTGGCTACATGTTAGAACCCAATAGAGAAAATTGACAATTTTTTTAATTATAAAAAATTGGCAACAAGAATATTAAAAAAACATATTTGCCAATTTAGCCAAAAAAAAGGCTAACTTGAGATGTCTTGCATTTCCTGTTGTAGTGTGATGACTTGAATCACTCAATGATCCTTTCACATACCTTTTTTTTTTCCTCCCTATCTCTTATTTTAAATCAGCAAGTTCTTCTTTGACAAACTTTTTTCTTGAGACTCTATGGTTTTTTTTTGTAAGATTCTTGGTAGAAGCTTATTGGTGTGAATTGTCTACACTTCTCTTTTGACTTTGATGGAAGATCAACAAAAGGTGGATAGAAAAATTGTGGAGGAGGGACAAAAAGGCTCAAAGATGACACACATGGTTCACCATTACCAAAAAAAAGTGCAATAAAAAGGTTGAAAACCCATTTTGAAGAAATTGCAATCTACTCAACTATTGCTCTCAATTAGACCTGCAAATGCTTAAGGAATAGTGCTATTTTCATGAGATTCCATCTTCTTCTTGCACACAAATAGGTATGTTGCAACACAATGAAGAAGCAAACAATTTCCAAGAGAAGAGCTCTTGGGACTTCCTTCTCCTCTTGGGAAATGTTTACATGCTTCATAAGTCCAAACGTTTTGGCACAAAAGTTAGGGATGTGATTATCAAATGGGTGGGGTCCCAAAAAAAGGGTTTCTAGATAGAATTCCTCGGAGCTATAAAAATTTAGGTGAAAGGCCACATTGGATGCTATGACATGAAGTTTGGTGGGATGTTTCTTTTTTGTGCCAGCTACCAGTGTTGGCAAGTTCTTTTATTTTAAACCCTAAACAAACATTAGGGATCCTGAAATCTCAAAGGAAAATAGTGATTTTTAGGGGTGAAGAGAACCTTTAGCCTTAATTTTTGACATTTTTTTTGGGGGCTAGGTTTTCTAGGTGTGGGTTTGAACTTTGGTTTATTCATATTTTAAAACCCTATGGTTTTAGTTTTGCACACTTTTTCAATAATCTTTGGGCCAGTTAAAACCAACTCTAGTTCTATGCACACACTCTCCAAGATGCCATATTGTTGTATGGGTATGAATTTTAGAACAAATTAAAACTAAGGATTACATAGGAACAAAGTTTTAGAAGTAATTAAAAAAAATCAAATGCCTATAAAGTTTAACCTATTTACTTAAAAAAACCCGAAACTTGCATGAATATTTTAGTTTTTTTCAAGGTTTCAATTTCAATTTGGTTCTAGCCAAAGGCTCATTCCACAATTTGATTCTTGTGCTACTTCCACCAAAAGGACATCAATTCAAAGTTCAAGCCACAATAACTTGAATCCCTTGGGGTTGACACTTCAAACCAGGGAACTTGCCAACATACCAACATTAGTAGCTACCAACACATGTTGGACGGTTCTTAGAACAAGGAACAAATAACCATCGATCATCAACCCAGGTATATGTCCACTTACCTGCAGGTTCTCAAAAATTTGAAAGACTGATTTTGGTATATAACCATAGTTCTCAGAAAATATAAAAAAGTAAAAGAAGCAGCAAGAGAACCGCCAATTCCAGTTATTGCCAAAATAAATAAATAAATAAATAAAACCCTTGAAGAAGGGCCAATTCTGGTTATTGGGAACCCAACACTGGTTGCTATCACTTCACTCCAGCCCATCATGGCCATGCCTTTGTAACTTCTTCACAATAAGAAGACAACTTAGCCACCAAGCAACATCTGCAATTTTTTGTTGAAGAAAAGTCTTTTTTTCTAAGTTCTTGAAATTTTCAAAATAGAGAAAAATAGCCACACCAAATCACGCAAAATCACTGGCAGGGACTTGGAAGTTGGGAGGAGTGTTTTAATTCCAACTAAATTTTAGTCAAAAAAGTGATTTCTGGGGTTTTCAATCATATATAAGATTTGTGTATTTGGTTCCAATCGATTAGCCAATAATATAGGAAGATGATTCAATATTAACTTTCAAGTCTCATTTATGGCCAAATTTGGCTAATCTTCCTATGAATGATGACCACTTTGGCTACATCACAAATGGACCAAAACAAATCAGTCCCAAGGTCACACATCAAAGTGGAGACCTAAAAAGTCAAAAAATGGTTTTGTGAGTGCTATGTATGTAAAAACTAGTATGGCATGTGGGATTAACCCAATTGAATGAATTTTGAAAGGGAAAATGGAACACCCTTCTTCACCCTAAATCTGAAATCAAAATTTCATTAAAATTTGAAATCTCAATTCTTAGTTAAAATTTAATTATCTAAATAATAATAATAATGACAAAATTTTCTCAAAATTCAATATCTCCCAAGAATAGGTCTAAAGATTATGAAATCGACTCCAAGAAATCGCACACATGAAGGGCTTTCCAATAATGGAAAGAGCACACCCTGATTTCTCTTTTAAAATTAATTTCAACTATTTTATTAAATTTTCAATACAAAAATGTTCAATAGGCAATAACTCGTGGACTATAGGTTTAAACATTACAAAATCACCTTGGTGCATTGTACTCATCAAGGGCTTTCTAATCAATGTGTTAACATGGTGTGGAGAGTGAAGGGCGTTGGAGGTGTTCCTCTTTTGATTTTGTGTACATTTTATTGGCAAAGGATGTCTGTGATGTTGTAAGCAAATGTAGATGCCCTCTATTTTGAGGGATGCTATTAGTGGAGGTGAGCATTTTTCTAAGCTAGACATTGTTTTTTCTGGGGTGTTCCTCCCCTTTCCTTATTTGATATGCTTCTCACAACTTGAGGATCATGACACTTGATTTGTTCCCATTCCCTTTGCAGTCCACCCTCTTTGGAGGATTTTTCATTTGCCAGGACTTGGGTCCTTCCCTCTTGTACTTTTTTCTAGCCCTTTGTTGAGTGCTTTGATATATGGATGATTGGCAGGTTTTCATCATTTCTTATTCCAAGAGTGCAGTTGGGAGGTGCTGTGATTTGTGAGATATCAAACTACCTTCCTTCACAGATAGATAGACTAGGTAACTATTTGGGTATTGTAACACAATGGCCTATAGGCACCAAGCTCTGTATGCTAAAATGTTAGACCCATCTTGTTTAGCAATAAGTTAAGTGGATTCTTTCATTCAGGCCAGGTATCCATCCGGTACTTACTGTTGGTTCTGTTAATTAGTTATGAGGTGCATTGCAAAGTTCTGTTTTTTTGTTTTTTCCTTTTTTTGTTTGACAATGAAACATGTTGATTGATTGATTGGCCTAAACTTTGGCAAATCCTCAAATGTAAGTTTGCACTCACAAAATATAATTATAAAAGGTGCTGCCATGTGGTCCAACTACAAGGGTTATGGCAGTTCAATTTTGGGCCAAGCTTATGGATAATGTGTGGTGCCATTGGGAACATATTCACATTGGAAACAGACATTGTGAACTTGAGGAACTTGCTTGCACTCCCAAAATATAATTATAAAAGGTGCTGCCATGTGGTCCAACTACAAGGGTTATGCAGTTCAATTTTGGGCAAAGATTATGGATAATGTGTGGTGCAATTGGGAACATATTCATATTGGGAGCTGACCATAGTGAACTTGAGGAACTCGGTGTTGAGAACATTGATGAGAACACATTCAGAACTTGATGTGAACATATTGAAAACTTGATGAGAACTTTGGTGGTGGTGGTGGTGGTGGTGATGGGCACATTGGGAACACCAAAATCCAAAAAATCCAGCCTCCCTCCCTCAAAAGAAAATCCAAAAAGCCTAGGCCTCTTGAGGCCTCCTATCTTATCTCATTATGGTTCCTAGTTTCTACCAGAGTTAGTTCATTACCCATTTTTGTGGGTAGTGGACCTTGTGGCTCCTCATGAATAGGAAGGCGTTTTCAATGGCATCAAACCTTTTGGAGGGCTAAATTAAGCTTTTTTTTAAAAAAAATTGTTTTTGGGGCATATTTTATTATACCTCACCTAGTTCAAAGAAACTCCAAGTCCAAGTGCCCTAATTTGAGCCAAGAGAGAAGATCTTTCCAGAGTGGCAGGATATCCAAAAGGCCAAAAAACCCATATTTTATAGCAATCAAATGCGTGTGCCTGACGTACTGCTATTTAGTTGCTACCACTTTAATAGCTGGTCTATCCAAGGAAGAAGCTTAATAAAGAGCCCATTACCAATCAGGGAGTTCCTACACCACTTTATGTGTCACTCAGGGGTACTACCCATACAATAATAAACCATTCTTGTATAATTGCAAAATTGCACAGAGTTGTTTGTTTGTAGCTCTAAATAACCAACTCAAGGATGAATGGTAAGTGGTTAGGAAACAGTTTTCTGTTGGGTTCCAGTTCCCAAGCTAACTCAGCTCAGTTACTTTTTTTTTTCGGCCACCCACCAACTAACTAACAACCCTCAAGCAAGTTGTTAGTTAGTAGGTAGGTAATAAAAACAACCCTTACTTGTGTATAAAAACATCTATGGTAGTGTTTCGTGTTTGGCCTACTTACCTAGTGGTTTGCCTATTTTTCTATCTATGTACCTACCTATATATGCAACCTATTTTTTACAAAATTGGTTACCAAGGTGAAACCAAATATTAACTCGGATGAGGTTCATCCACAACTGAGTAATAACAGGCATCCAGTGGACGGTGAGAGGGTTTGTGCTGGTTCACTATGGCAGGGGAAAATGGAAGTGGAGTAAAAACAAATAGAGTAATAATACCAATCATCTATCTTGGCATTACTTTTACCCCTAGTTATTTATAAGCAAAGTAACTCCCTCCTTCACAAGCGTCGGCAAAAGTTCTTTGGCACTTACTTGGGCAAAACTTACCTGGGATCATGGGCTTTTATTTATTTATTTATTTATTTATTAAAAATTCGGCTACTAACATTTCAAGGGTGGCGAAATAAATTTGTGGCAAGTTGGTCAAACTTTACCTGGGGAAGGGGGCGCGGTATGGCTGACTCATAATCCCACGGTTTGCACGTGTTCCTTTAACCACGTAGTGGTTACATAAACGTTGAGTGCAACTGCAGGTATACCACGTGATTTAACTAGAACTCCTATTGTGGTCTGTGCCATTGGCCCAAGTGTGAACTCGTTACCCAACTAATTTCTCCTTCCAAAATTAGTTTTCCTATTAATTAGTTGAATTTTAAATAATTTTCAGGGGAAAAAAAATTCAAAATTCAATATCTCTCACACCATAGGTCTAGAAATTGTGTGAAATCAAGTTCCAAGAAATCCCATTTACTTACATACTTACTTACTGAGGGCTTTTCAACAATACAAAGAGTGAACCCCAATTTTCTTTATAATTTTTTTTAGCTTTAATTTTCAATAACTCCCACACCATAAGTCCAAACAAATACAAAACCACCTTTGTGCACTCCTGCTCCAATTTTTTAAAAATTTATTTTCCCCTGGTGACCCATCATCATTGGAAAACAACCAAAAAATTTGGGGGCTATTTCAATAAACACAACGCCCATTCCAAAATGGCCCCCAAAGTGCTGAGGAAAAAGAAGCCGGGTAAACTTCATGCACTTCAAGGACACTAAAAAAATTCAGAGTGGGTCTTTGGTCTTTTAAGTGAGCGGGGGAGATGAACCATCACTGTCAAAAGAGTGAGGACTTGGGGACGACCAAAGTGAACCAGCACTCACCAGCACACCATCCATCCACTGGATGCCTATTATTATCCACATCAGTTGTGGATGAACCTCAGCTGAGTTAGTATATGGTTTCACCTTGGTAACCAATTATGTAAGAAAATAGGTCTCATATATTATAGGTAGATAGGCAGGAAAATAGATAATTACTAAATAAGTTGATGATTTATACATAGGTAAGGGCTGTTTTTACTACCTACTTACTAAGTAATAACCTGCTTGTGAGTTGTTAGTAGGTAGGTAGTTTTTAAAAAAAAAGCATCTGAGATGAGCTAACCACCACGGTTAGCTAGGGAACTGGAACCCAACAGAAATCTGTTTCGTGACTACTTACCATCCATCCTTCATGGTGGCTTTGTGGGCACTGGGGAGGGAGGTATGGGTTTAGGGTTTAGGGATACAGACAGATATGGGCATGTGTAAAGTGTGCAAAGATTTGCAGCAATCTCCGTCAGGAACAAGGAATAGTAAGTTCAAGTACTGTAGGCTGGTTTGCCTGCCTGCCTGCCTGCCTGCCTGCTATGTGCGTGCCATATATTGGTGTTTTTGTTTTCCCATTCTTTTTGCCCATTCTTTGTTGGACACTGAACCTAAGTAGGTAGGTACTTACCTATTCCGTTTCGGGGTGGGAGCTTGATAGCTAGGGTGTTGTTGAGAAGGGCTATGAATTCAGGCAAAAAATAGTGGCAGCCAATATTAGGAATAGAATTTCCATGCAACCAATGAGAAGTCGCGTCCTGGAGTGAAGAAGGGGCTAGGGCCTCCCTTCTTTTCTTTTCTCAACATCGTCCACTTTGCTGCTGGCCAACAAAACGGTGACGGAAGCTGAGTGGCAGATTACAGCGGCACTAAAGTTAAAACATCTTTCCCCTTAACTACAACACGGACAGTTTAAACGACGAAAAAAATCCTTCCAACTGGTAGAAACAAAATTGCTGGTTTTTTTTTCCTTTTTGCTTGCCTCCTCATTTCAAGTACTAGTGTAGCCTGTGCCCCTGGCCCAAGTGTGAAGGGCTCTGCTGGTTTTTCCTTTCAAACCCAATCTTTTTGAATTTCCATCAACAAAATCCACTCAAAAATCAATATCTTCCACACAGTAGCTTTGAAAATTGTGAAATAAAAACTTTATTAAATCTGATTCACCTAGGGCTTTCCAACAACACCAAAAATGCCCCCAAATTTCAAAACAGTTATCAGTTTTGATTTTATTTAGTTTTCATTGAAAAAATGATTCAATAATCAATAGCTTCCACACCATAGTTCCACATAATATAAACCAAGTCAATGCACTTTACTCATTAGATCTTTCCAAAAATACCAAGAGCAGAGCATGAAACCCCATGATTTGGGAAATTTCAACATGACAAAACAAAACGAAAGAAACTACCTTGCTTAAGTAAACCTTAACTTGACACTTTAAGGATAGAGCATTAAAAATGTAAGGGGCACACACCCAAAAAAATCATCCCATTAGCAAATTATAATGTACCCAATTTCAAGTGAAACTGTAATTTTCTATCCATCCAAGCATTATATACGAACTTCCAAAGTGGGTACACCTAGACACCTATTATGGGTAAATAGGGGCCCATTTCTACTGCCATATCCTCCTATTTATAATATCTTAACCTCCCATACTAATAGTTCATGAACTGAAATATGGTAGCCCTTGGCATTATAACAATAGATGCACCAATGTAAAACCACTCATGTGTTGCAACAAAAGTAAATCAATGTGTCACTAAATGTGTCAAAAATTACATTATCGAATGCTAGACCAATTAACCCAAAATGCCCAAAAAGGTATTACAAAAATCCTAATGCATTATAATAAATTTGATTACATGCAAAGCTTAAATAACCTACACACAACCTCACTGCTAATCCTTGCCATTGAGTGCCGTTGCTTCTTGTGAACATTGTCAACAACCTCAATAACCCAATTTCACTTTAGAACTTCATTCCACATATGAACTAAATGTCGAGAACCTCCATGGACCCATAGAGGTTTGATCAATGTTAGGTGCAAACATCTCACCCTTCTCTTCATACCTTTTGTTTTTTCAACAGTTGTGTTCATGTTGAACTTGTAAATCTTTAATATAACATCACATAATGGAGTTCGATATACATTCACCTACAAAGGTGCATTAGTTTTGATGCCTACATGCACAACATTGCCTACTTCAACACAACATCACACATACCAAACATCATCAAATTTCTTTTGAAATGTTTGCTCATCCAACTTCTAGCATTTCAAAGATTCCTTTTCAGCCTTTTCGGTAATTCATGCCTCTTTTGAGGTGAACATCTCTTTTTTCCAATTGTTTCTCTCCTTTGTAATAATATCTTTGAATACCAATTTTCGCTCTAACACCTTCATGTCATGATCACTTTGTCATCATAATGCTTTTGGAATAGTCAATTAAAAGTTCTTCATTTGAAGGTTAGCAAGTTGACCAAAATTGAACTTCTAGCAGTGTCAAGAACTATGAAATTTTTGTTATGGGTGCCTTTAGGGTCGTTAAAACTACTACGTGCAAATTTAGTGCCATTGGGGTCATTGAAGTTACTATGCATGAACTTAGTTAAATCTCATCCAAGTTGGTTGAAGCTTGCATGTTGGTTTGGCCTTTTGTGGTTTCATTTCCAAATTTATCCCATTGCCCATCAATGTCAACATAATAGTGGCATACATTGCCTTGATCAATATGATGGATATTTTGACCCAACAACTTTTCAACCTATAAATCTTAAGCTTGAACATCTAATTTTGGCTCTGTGAACTACTTGTTGGGTTACACCTTTCCTGCCATTGCATATGGGTTAAGAGGCCAAATCTCAATGGTCTTGAAGCGCTTGCAGGTGTTTGATTCATTCAATGTTTTTTTGAGAACCAAGGACACCCATTATGCCATATGTAGATCACGAGGTGTAGCAAGAGGGTTCTTATGCCTACTCTTTAAGAATTGGAATGATATTATGGCAACTCTTGTAGGCATAAAATCATCTAGCAAAAATGATCATGAATTTAAACATACCCAAATCATGAGGCATAAGAAGGTTATTATGCCTACTTCTTAAAAGTTAGAGGGATATTATTCTTACTTATATAGGCATACTATTCCTCCTCCTTTTTAGGAAGGATATTCATGAATATAAGATGCACGTCAAATACATTACAAAAAAATTCTAAGTGTTTTATGTGATACGAGTAGCATATAAGCACAAGTTTCACTTCCTTGTTCATTCTTTTGGTATGAACATCATGTTTTGCACTAGGTTGATAAATGGAATTTTTGTTTCCATGTATATTCAATTTGACAAGTTTTGATCCATTCCACAAAATGATGCCAACTTAGGATAATGAGCTACAACTAATACCAAATTCTATATGTTTTCTTTTCCCTTCTATTCAAACTATCAAGCCCCAAGTATTCATGGATTTTTTTTAAAAACATTTGCATACCTAGCTTAATGTTCATTTTAATTGTTCACAATTGCTTTGTCAAATTAGTTGAGCAATGTTATTCATGTGTTGATATTCAAATACATTATACCAAACGTATTATTCATTGAAATTTCATATTAATGCCATGTTGGAAGAAAAATGCACTAACTGGTATACATACCATATTGGTATAAACCTTCACAAAATGTTTTATATAAGTGTTTGATTTTATAAGGTACCAAATATTAAGACTTGGTTGGGAACTTGGTATGGTCAAATGTTAATACCAAACCAACAATGATGAATAATTTATTGGACAAGAGATTGCACAACACATAGTTTGGGTCTATGTATTAGTCTCAAGAAACCTATTTACATAACTTAAAACAATGGTAGCCTCATCATTGCCCAATATGATCAAGTTTTTACGGCCTTTTCTCAAATTTGCCCTAAAATGACTTGAGCCAATATTGACATCATACCAATATTCCTCATTTCTCTTGTTCATTCTTCAGTATAAACATATTGTTTCAAATAATGTGGGTGAATGGAAACTTGTTATCTATATATATTGATATATTTAATTCACTATACAAATATTTGCAATTCAAAATAGGATCTACAAAAAAATCAATTCCAAATGTTTTGTTCAGTTACGTTTGGATAAGTGTTTGGCACACATTTAATATCTTGGATGGTTTGTCACATGGTATATGTAATGGCATTTATTATTAGACCAATGTGCAATACATGGTATTTGATTATAAAATATTTTGGTCCATATTTGAACTAGGTGGGTATAAAAATTTACTTTTGATAATTTTTTATTCCATGTTAGCTTACATGGGGATGTGGTACACTACTTCAATACCCATAACCAAAAAAATTTAGCTATTGCAAGATTGGTGTGAATTAAAAGTGAAGTCACATAACAAGTTGGTTGGAGTTTACATGTTTCCAAATAATAATGGTTGGTAAACAATATTTTTAAAATTATTCTTTATCTTGTTACCACTCTTCAAACAAGTACTAAGAAATGTTAGCAAGTACTTGCTATTTGATTCAACAACTATAAATACAAATGTATTGAACAAAACAACAACAAATCACCCCAAAATCAAAACAACATTATATTTTGTAAAGCCAAATCAAGAAGCTCAAAAAAATGATTAAAGTAAATAATGATTCTAAGAATGTGTGGGCATTCTAAAAGTGTTTCAATTCAAATTCAAACTAAAAGATCACCTAATTTTGTAACCATCATCCAATATGCTCAATAACTTATACAATAGTATAACATGCTCAAGTAATAATATTTATGTACCTTATATTAAAATGTATTTTTTAGCATGGTATCATTAAAAGAAATACAACAATTTGTTTCAAATTATGGCCCCGTGAATCAAAACATCTATGGTTAATCCTAGTTGTACTACTAACTATTCTTTAAATTTGAAATGTCAAATTTGTAATTGACTTGGAAATTAAAATGAAAATTTTTAAGTTGTAATGAATTTTTCACATAAAACCAATGTCATGTTCAATATCCATTGGTATTGATCCCCTTGTTACTTCTATTCATACCTTATCTAAAAATTCTGTATTTATAATTATTCTACCTACAATTGATGTTCGGCATTTATTTATTCTCAAGAGGGCGAGTTGCAAAGAAATTGACCTCACACTACCAAATTTTCAAGAAATTGAACCATGCACCCATATAATATAGGTAATAGTGTAAAGCATTAGGTCAGTATATTGAATGTACACACTAAATTCAATGTGCATTATCAATATAACACGGAGGTATTATGAATCATTGTCATGTTCATTAATGTGCCACATTTTATAAGATTCTTGGATGAATCATATGTAGTTCAAATGAAATGTGTGCTTGTGGAAAACCTTGCATACCTTGAGGTGTAGTTATAACATCCAATATTTTTCCAATAATTCAAACACTTGTGCAAGTGTTGTACATACTCATGTGGTGCTTTATTAAAATACATCAAAATTGTTCATTTGTAACAAAAACAAAAGGCTATTGTATTAACATCTATTACATAATTATTTGAAATCATTTCAACTTTTTCTTAAGACCTAATGGAAGAATCTTCCAATGGTGGAGTCAATCCTTTCCATTACAACTCATTCCTTAAAATGTTATTTTCATTCAAAATATCTTGTTGAAAAGGCAAGTTGCAACTAGCCATTCAACCTCAAGTTAGCATGTTCATTAAAACCCAAATGTCCAATGGGTTCAAGTAAGTCCTAAAATGTTGGGTGTTGTTATTTCATGAGCTTGTGAACATGAACATGGGCAAGTGAGCATGAGCAAGGGAACATGATTGAATCTTTTTTTAAATAATAGGATTTTTAAAAATATTTTATCACACCTAGGACAAAATATTTGGTGACGTGGAAGAATAGTATGCCACATGTCATGGATGAATGATATTTATGGATGAAAATGTGGATGAAAAATGACAATGGATGAACTTCTTCATGAACATTCACAACAAGTTTTGTTTTGCAAAAAACCGAAGAAATGAAATAGGATATAAGAAAATTATGTTGGTTTATTATGAACAATTTGTCACATGAAATGTTTGAGTTACACTTGAACTAGTATGTCATATTCCAACTTTGCAATATTCAAACCATATAAAATTTGATATTACATCAAATTCAATGGCACATAAACATGTTGACCCACCAAGAGGTATGTGCTTATTCAAACATTACCTATCCATTACAAAGAGCTATGCAACCATTAGGAATTGAAACAATATCAGGTATCCCAAGACACCTTACCATTTAAAATTATTTAAAAATTTCATTCACTTTCTCAACCCCTTGGCAACTTGAACAATGAAATAACATTCTTTTTATCTTTGTTGCTAATTTGCATGTGGAATACCTCAAATTGCATTATTTGCACGAATACTTTCTAGTTGCATCCTCTTTTTTGCAACCACGTGCTTGTAATTGTAAAACCTTTCTGCTACAATGGCAAAAAGAAAATTGTCACCAATTGTCAAACCAAACACATTGGAATCTATGATTGAATACACATTAATCACAAGCATATTAGAAAGAATTTGCAAGATGACAAAAAAACCATTGGAATATCCAAGATATAATTGTTCGAAATTAGAACATGAGGAACATAATGGAAGAGGGTAATTGACAAAACAAAAGAATGGGTGGCATGGTGATGGGCAAATGTGAAGATGGACAAAGAGAGTCTTTCTATAATGAAACAAATTTGAACATTTCCAAGAATGATATGGAAGCCTACAATTTTGCATTGTTTACACATTCAATGGATTTTTTCAAAGAACGTGTGAGTTTAAAGAAGCTGATTCCAAAACATTTTTTCACAAGCTTATTGAACAATTTGTCAACAAAGGACTTGGTAACACTTGGGAATTTGCTATCCACAGAATTCATGAATCCTTGATGATGACTTTATGCAACTTTAAGTAGGCAAGCTTGGGTTCCACAAGAATTGAGGAACAAAGTTTTAAAACAACTAGTTAATCGTTAGATGATACGGTCGGCCATGAAACCACAAAACATGTATGATATTAGAAAAAAAACGATGAATTAGAAATTGAATGAGAAACCAAAATCCTATTGTTTACATTGAATCATAGTTCAAGAACGTGTGAAGATGAATATTTGTTCAAAGTATGAGATCACAAAAGGAAATATTTATTTATGAAAAATTAAAATAAAATTATGGCTAAATTTGAACAATCTTGAACAAACCTGTAATGACTGTTGAAACGAACAATTAATAAAATTTTTAAATCAAAACAGTAAATGTTAATCAAAATCATATACATGATGTTGTGGTTGTTGAGACAAATGTAATTGTTTTGCCATTTAAAGTTGTTCATATGCAATTGTTTCAAACTCACCAACACAAACCAAATGGTCCAATGACAACAATGTTTGTGATGTTTGATTTCAATGCAAATTTTGACTAGACAACTACAAATATATTAGGAAGTAGACATGTTCCCAAACGTCTGCTATTTTGTGCATACAATTTAGATTTTATTTTGGTCTTGCTCGTGCACTCATGCTCATTTGTTCATGTTTGTGGGCTTGTGGACTATGTTTAATGACCTCTTTACATCCAAATATCAATTGAAGCCTAGAGAATGTTTTGAGTGTTTCACACTTGATATGAAGGTCTATGTAGGAGTGCAATGAAGTATAGGAATAATAGTTGCCAGAGGCATGAACTGGACACATGGCATGGAAATAAAAATGCAAATAAAAAACGATTTGAAGCCACATAAAGCCAAAGTGCTAGTGAAGTGATCACAATTACATGTTACACACACTATGCATGACACAAGTAGGAAACATAGTTGCTATGTTAATTATAATGTTTTAGTGTAGTCAGTCCCATCCAAACAATCCAAAAATATATAAACAATTTTCAAGAGGCCATTGAATATAATAATCTTAGAGCGACCCTATAAAATTATGGACTTTGGGAGATGTTTACAATTTTGTAACATTGCATGAATAGAGTTTAAAATCTTTTGATGAGCTTCAAAGTAACAATCAAAGAAAACAAGTTATGTGTAAAATTGTTCATTTCCACAATGTCACGATATCCATATCCTAGGCACTATTGTCGAACACCAAGGGATTTGGACAATTACCTTTTAGTAAATAGAAGAAAGTTAAAAAGTATAGATGCAGAGTTCCAGGTAGAGGTTAGGTACTGGGCATCTTATAACCACTTGTAGGACTATAAGATATATGGGATAGTGATAAAAGTGGTTTGCCTAGAGTTTCAGAATAGCTTACAACAACCTCTTGGAGTCAATCCATGGCCAACACACCTAACTAATCAAAACTATATAATGCAATTTCACAAGTAGTGTGATTACCTATTCGGATTTCAAGCTAAGAGGAGAATAAACAAATCACTTTTGTTACAAAATTGGCCAAGGACCATTTCTAACATTGAAGATGATGAATATCAAACACTAATATTCACTTATAGTAGAGAGTTGGATTCCCTAGTATCAGCCAATTGCATTACTAGAAGCCCAGAGGAAGAAGAAAGCTCCCCACCACACATAGAAGATGTGGTGATGGAATCAAAAGAGGAAACAAAGAATACTCTCCCACCATTCCAAGGATATGAGAAATGGACTCAAAAGACATGACCCTAACGCCTACACCACAATCCATAGTGGGTTCGAACAAACTAAACAACTCACCAATGGAACCGAACTTAACTCAATATATCCGAAGCACAATCTATAAACGCCTATGAAATTGGCAACAACTACAAACCATGTTAGGAGAAGTTAACAAGTTTCTATAAACAAGGTTCTTTGAGACTATGATGCATGAAAAAATATATTTTGTATGAAGAAAATGATTTTTGAACTGATATGCATTTTTGAGGTAACGAAGTAGTATGTTTACTATCTTTGGATAAAACATCGAGGGAAAAAATAGCAGTAAAAAATGCATAGGTTAATTCAAGTTGACGATACTATTGGTTAAAAAATGGGCATCACATTTTGAGATATTTGACAAAAGTGATATCCCAAATCTTGCATTTCATTTTTTTATAATAAAATTTTAAAATAATTGAAAGTCATGTACAAGGAACAATAAACCATTGCATACATGTGAATGACCTTCAATATGCTACACCTTCAAAATTAAAATGGATCAATAAAAGTCTAGACTATAAAAGTATATCAATCTTGCCAATAAAATTCTACATGTAAAGTATATTAGAAGAATTACAAGCACTGAAAATCCATTGAGTAGTCAACAAAGATCAATGAAAGAAGTAAATAACAAAAACCATTGTTTTGGCATGAATCCAAAGTGTCAAAATGGATTATGGATTTTGTGCATTGAACTTCAATTTTGGAGAAATTTGAATGAAGAATGTTAGATAATGGATCATGCACAATCAAAGGAGGAAAGGAAAAGAGACTCCATAATGAAGTAAATCAAATAAATATGGTACAAGGGATCAAGAGGTCTTTGGATGGTGAAATAATTTGAAGCATAATACCGATTACAAAAATTTCCAAAAGAAAAATAAAAGCAATGAAATTGAACTTGCCACCCAACCGTAGGATCACATAAAGGATTCAAAGACTTAGTGATCCACCCCCGAGCTCAACAAACAAGATTTACTTCACTTGATGGCCTCATCATCAACTAGAGATCTAACATAAGGATCATACTTAATATGTTTTTTAATGATAGGTGGTGAGATCATGGAAACCATGACTTGGGCTTCAGCTTCAACATACGAAGGCAACATGAAGTTCATAAATGGACTAAGCTATAAATCCTCCATTGAGAAAAAAACAAAACCCATGAAAACATGTGATGGAAGCCCTCTATAAAAATACAAGAGGTGACAATTAGGAAAAATAGAAAGGAATCCACAACAACAAATTCAAAAAAAAGATGAAAAGATAGACTTATTCACAACCCAAATTTTGTTTAAATTGCTTTGATAGTGGGAAGTCTTCATCATCCAATCGTATAACGCAGTGTTTTCCCATAGGGTTGGGAACCTCACTAAGCAGTTGCAACACCTCCATGTTCGATTCAAGAGCTAGAATATGATCATGAAGGATTTGGTAAGCTTTAATGTTATTGTTTGCTTGGAGCATGAAAGTTAGAAACAAAAATGGGAATGAAAGTAAGGAAAGACCTAAATGAAAGGAATCTGAGTGAACTTGTAGAGGTAGACAAGTCCACAACCAAGGATTTCGATTGAGAGTGGATTTCTATTAAGGCTTGAAGAGTCACAAGAATTTCCTTGACTGTCTGAAATGGCCTTCCATTCTTAGACTTACTCATGGAAGACGCATCAGTATAGTTGTAAAAGACATCCTCATTCCAAACATTGACCCCCTTTTGTAATAAGTCTCAAATGTGGGGGAAAACACAAGAAAATTCAACTATGGACTCGACTTGCCAAGATCCCTCACCAATAAAATAACCCGATTCAATAAGGTATGTAACATTCTAGAGGAGAGAACAATGAAAAGGGGGACATGCAAAATATTGTAAACTAGAGAAGGGGAAAAAACTAGATCAATACCTTCATGGAGGGGTCCTCCAAGCTAGTAAGTCGTAGAGAATTTATAATTGCCCACTTCATCCAAATATGGAAACTATAGCTTTCTAGATATGATCGAATCTCCTTCAAAACATGGAGATTGTTAAGGTAGAAAAGCAAGATTGCCCCATCACTTGCTAGGAACGTGTTTGCAAAGTTGAAGATAGGCACCACATGGTCTTCAACTAGCCTATTCCAAACATGAATATTTGTTGGGAAAGTTGAAACAAATGGCATGGGAAGGTCCTTTGGAACATCAACAAGGACAAGGCTCACCTTGCCCTCAAGAGTTGCTTGCAAACGGGGAGATGATGAAATTAGAAAACTAGTAATCAATTACAAGGAAGAAAGGATAAAAAATGAATTGAGAAGGGAGCAACCTATAAAATGATTTTTGAAATTCTGACGAATTTTTTAGGCCACTTCATGGTCTTTTGCCTTTGTGAGGCGATGGTCAGCCAAGAAAATGGAAGGGCAATGTAATGCCATCTAGCTAGCCTACTAGATGGAACTACATTGGGAATAGGCATGATGGGGGTGTAATGTGGAGGAGAAAGAACCACCACCCTCAGAGAACCCTGAGGAGGAGTGATTTGTGCAGATGGGGTATTCCCATGTAGAGGAACCTTGACATACTCCCTCGTCATGTCCAGAGTGTTTTAAGTATATTTAACCTACTCCTTCCCCTTCCTCCTACCTCTTTTCTTGGATGCTTCAATTGGAGTAATTAAAGACACCTAAAGCCCATACTAAAACCTAGGATCAATTCTCTTGCAAAGGGCGATTTCTGATGATGGAGTGCAATCTTTTGGGCAGTCAAGGTACCAACCACAGTCCAAAAGGTGTGAAGATGACCAATCCTTGAGAAGGTCTTTGTGAAACATAGAGATGTTCACCTTGGGGATCACACCAAGGAGGTGTGGTAGTTGGTCAATTGTTCTAATTAAAGGAGAACATGGTAGAAGTATTTGCTGCAAAAATGGATCATATAAGATAGCAAAAGGAGGAGGATGAAGACTGGAAATTATACCATGAATGTAGAAATCAAGCCACTAATGCCGAAATTTCAGCATCAAGAATTAGATTGATATCCATGTTCTAGAATATAAATGAAGCCCCAAACTACACAAGGAATAAGCATATGATGTTTATTTGCAAAACTTTCTTTTGAAAGCCTCCTTTGCATCAATTTGTTATTCCCAGCTCTTGCTTCTCCAAAATTCCATCTCGAGTTTTGAATTCTCAAAAGAAACCAAACTCCCAAATGGATTGCCTCCACCTTTGGATATAGTAGGCAAGATAAACAACTCCATGGACATTTCTGACAATTAATTCAAGGTCGGAGATCATAGAATCATAGAGCTTGAAAGTTTTCACCTCCAACTACATGAAACAAAAAATAAAATATTAGAGTTAAAATAGTTAAAAATAATGGGAAATATCCAAAGACTAAACTGAATTAGGATGTTCACTTGATGCCAAAATGTGGCCTTGTGGAGACACTTATCAAACTGAGCATCAAAAAAACCAAGAGTGGGAAATTTCTTGGCCTTTCAAAGAATGCCTGACTCATTCCACTACTTGAACCAAACAACCTTCTGTTCAAGAGATACACACATGTAAGCTAGCATTTGCAACTTTTCTATGAACATTTCTAGTCCAAAGTTCATGTCATAATGAACTTGGATTTCCTGGAGGAAATCAGTGTCAAGGGCAAGATCACACACATGAAAGTGCTTGCAAAAAGTAGAGTAGTGGTCCTTCCTGACCAACTCCATTGCCTTTTCCATTTGTTCTTTAAGCTTGATGGGGGAGCAATTAGCCTCCGAGGGGAACTTCTCATAGTAAATCTTGACAATGACATCTCCAACAATTGAGATCTTATGCTACAAAAAATAATCAAGAGATTGAGGCATGTGAAAAATGTTACCAAATAATAGCCAAGAGGCGACATACAAAAATCAAATAAGAAGGAATAGAATTTGGCTCACTTGTACATGTAATCAAAGAACTTAGAAGTAAGAGAATGCCAAGTCTTCTGAGATTTGCTTTGGCATCTTTTATACACATCTATAAACAAAACTTATTGGAATTGTTCCAAAAGCATGATACCAAAGGACTTGATTCAAAAAAATTCATGGATGAGGTTAAGTCAAACATGATTTAACTCCACAAACCTTCCCACAATTTTTTTTTCCCAAACAACCAAAGTTGATAACATTGAACATTAAATTGCAACATATTCAAATGCAAGTCTTTAAATCAATGATAAGAGTTAATGAATTACCTGTTCAAGTCTATCATGGCTATCAAAAGTTCAACCGGCCCATGAGAGGTGTCCATCAAGATGGAGTCCATATAAATATGCTAGGAAACATCATCACCATGGACATGACGAATATATGGCATTCAGGCTTGTAGCTTGTGGTTACCATCTCACACGAAAAACATATGTCTAGAGAGAGATTTCACATCAAGATTTGCCAAGAGGAAGTCTTCAAACCTCTAATTTTTTGAACGTTAGTGGGGATTCCATCTAGCCTCATGATCATCAACAAACTCCTCTTGTCCCTTCCAATTCAATGGGGACACATAAAAGAATTTGTCACCCTCGTAGTATCCATAGTGGAAGGCCTATTCCATTTTGAGAACATCAATTTTCAAGGCAAGGCGAACTACATGCATCGATATCATCTTGCAAAAAGGAATGTTCATCTTGGCCTTGTGTTTGGGAAACATTTTATACTTCTCCAAAATCGTTATGGTGTTGATTTTGTTCATTTGGACAACTTCAATTGTCCTATCAAAAGATAAGTTGTCCAACATCTCCGCACTTCCAAAAACCTACAAATCACATGAATGTGCTGAAAAGAAAAGAAAAATTAACAAGAAAGCATTCCTAAAGGTCAAAGCATCCTTGTCTAACGTCCATAATTGCAAGTTGTGCTCCTTTAAAACCCTACAAACTACATGCAAGATGAATAACACACCATTGCAAAAATGTAATATGAAATCAATAAGATAAAACAAAAACATTTTGAAAATGAAGAATTAGGGTTATTCACAGCCATCGGTGCCATCTCTTGGTGCCAAGAGGTTGCACTAAAGGTTGCAAAAGACCCAAATTCCTTATGGGAGTTGGCACCAAGCGTCGTGAAGAACCGAAGTTCTTCACGACTTTCTTTGTTACGAAAATTCAAACTACAACTCGGATTCTCACAACAAGGCTTGTGATTATTTTGTTTAAAGTAAAAAAAACTAAAAAGATGGTCATACTTGAGTTCGGTCATGCCTTCTTGCACCACCAAAAAAGTTTGATTTTTCATGGCTATTGTCATCAACTTTTAGCATTGGGAGTTAGTGCCCATAGCCATGAAGAATCAAGGCTCTTCACAACCACGGTTTTTGTTTTGGGGTCTTGCAAGAGGAGTGGCCGAGCTTGGCTGTTTATTTTTATTATTTAAAAAAATAATTTCTCATAATAAGGAAGGCCAAGCGTGAACTTGGCCGCACATTCCTTTGCAGTCGAACTCGCGCTTAGCCTTCTTCACAACCATCAAGGCCAAGTGTGAGCTCGACCATGCAAAAGTGTGCAGCTAAGTTCATGCTTGGGCTTCCTTGCTGCGAGAATTCGAACTATAGCTTGGATTCCCATAGCAAGGTTTGCAAAATTTTATTTTTCAAAAAAAAAAAAAAAACATGTTGAGCTTAAACTTGGCCACTCCTACAAGAGTCTTATAAGACCAAAAAAAAAAAAAAACCATGGCCATGAAGAACTTTGGTTTTTCAAAACACTTGGTGCCAATTCTCATTGCAAGAATGCACAACCAAACTCATGTTCGGCCTTCCTTGCTATAGCTCAAATTCTCATAGCAAGGTTTATGAGAATTTATTTTTAAAAAATTAAAAATTAAAAAATGGCCGAGTTTGAGCTCAACTGCACCTTCTTACGCTACCGAGCTCAAGTTTGGCCAATCCTCTTGTAAGGGGCTTGCAAGACCCCCCAGAAAAAAAAACCATGGCCATGAAGATCTTTGGTTCTTCATGGCTATCGACACAAACTTTCAATGTTGAGAATTGATGCCAAGTGCCATGAAGAATAGAAGTTTTCACGGTCATGAAGCTAAGCATGAGTTCGACTATGCACTCTTGTACGATCGAGCTCATAGTCAACCTTTCTTAATGCGAAAACTAAATTGTAGTTCAGATTTTGGCAACAACGATTGTAGGAACCAAAAATAAAAAACCAACCGAATTCAAACTTGGCCATTCCTCCTATTGCAAACAAAGAAAAGAAGATGGCCGAACTTGAGCTTGGTCATGCATTTTTGTGCAACTAAGCTCAAGCTCAACATATCTTTCCTCCTAGGAATTCAACTTAATACTCGGATTATCTTGGAAAGGAAAAATATAAGAAATTTAAATCAAAATAAAACAAAAAAGAACAAGTTGAAGGAGGATGTACCTTGAGCTTGGATGCTTCTCCAATCGGTTCCAACACTTTTGAGCTCCCCTCCTCCTCCTGTTCCTTCACAAAACAATGCAAAAGGAAATCACTTTCTATGTGTCTCTCCTTATATACAATATTTTATTACAATTTTGCTTCCAATGGAAACCTTTAAACCCTCCCTTCTTATTGAATCGTCAACATTCAAGAGCTTTGTGCTCTCTCCTTGGCTTCTTCTGGAGCTTTCTGCTTCAATTCCCTACAAAATGAAACATTAGGACTTGTCAGAATCTTAAATCCATTTACAAATTAGAATATATTCTACCAAACACTCAATTTTCTGCAAGCACATACTAGTTTACTATGTGTACCTCCTCTTCTATTTCTTGGGAGAAATCTATTTGTTGTCTTCCCTTAGACTTTTCAATTTCCTTCCAAAAAAAAAATGGTTGAAAAGATTAGAACATACAATTTTACACATTTGTTTTTTCCTATAATCAAATCTAAAATTGTGAGGGTCCCTCTATTGCTATCTTTGAATCCTAAAAGCAAGTCCTCATGTTTTCTTTAGTGCCATTGTGGTTCCGTGCCTAATTGGCATCCAGTTGTGTCCACGGTGACTTCTTTTCTTCCTTGGACCTCCCTCTTTGGAGTCAATATTCTTCTGCATCTTTCAAAGAATTTCTTCCTCTCAATGTGTAGGATATATATCTGTAAAGTTATTGGGAATTTGAAACTTATTTTCTATAAGGTTCTATATATTATTATGCAGTTTTTTGGAAGTGACCTATTGTGAAAACTTCATTAACCTTTTCATCATTTAATAGCTTCCGCCATCCACTAGTGTTTCCGACTTGGCTAGCCTATGAAAACAAATTCCAATGGTCAGAATTATGTGATGCTTCAATTATTATTACGTATGCATTTAACTTCAGAACTATTTTCTTCTTTTCACTATTAATTTTCCCTTAAACTGTGTATTTATTTTCTTCTTTTCATGATAAACTCTCCTTTCTCCCATTCTAAACCTTTTCAGCAATGTTTGTCGTACTTTTGTTCATGACCCAATGAGTGAACGCCAAACATGTCATAGTCCACTTGGGTTTATGATTTATGGTTTGGATTTTTTAGTTGGGAATTTTGAGAATTTAATCTTGACACCTCATTGATATTACAACGTACCCTTCCTTCATAGTGTTCTAGCCAACTATTGTATCCAAAGTTTTATAACCAAATTTTCTACACTATATTTGATTGAAGGATTTTATCTCACAAGGAATTGCTTCCTTTTTGCACAGTCTATGTTTAAAACCTAAAGAGATTTGTTTTGCCACATTCACTTTTAGGTTTTTGGATTATGTTGATGGTCCCTTCTATGTTATTGTTATAAAAATATATCATTTATAATGTGTACGTCATCATCCAAATTTCCACCTACCTTTTGATTTTGCCATGTTTCAATTCAATGTACTATGTTAAACCTTGGCAAATAACTAACAAATAGCCAATTGGCGCTTCTTTTCCTATAGACTTCAACAACCCACAGTTATTTTGATCCACACTTATACCCTCCCCCCGCCCTCATTAATTGGGCTTGCAAAGGTTTCCTTTGTGTTCGGTTGCTTCTTCTGTTTAATGGTTTTTTTCTTATTTCGATTATTCCTATCTATTTTCCAGTTTCGATATGTTATCCTAATTTGCCTTTCACCGACATTACAGCATACCATTCCTTCCATGAATTATAGCTAGGTGCTTTGTCTTATACTTTTGTGGCCATACAATCCCCTTTTGTATTTTCCATAATAGAAAATGTGGCCAAAAATTAGGCCAGAGATGCAAACTCCTTTGTGTTGATTTCTAATCATTTTACAAAATTTCAGCACTAGATTTGATTGACATATTTTAACTTGCACAAAATTGTTTCATTGTTGCACATTCAACCTTTGTCCTGTAGAAGTGCAGAGAAATGTTCTACCACATTTGCTTTAGGTTTTTGGAAATTTTTTAATGTTTCCTTATTTGTTATTATTCTAACAATATGTCCTTTATGTTGTGTATGTCCTCTTGCAAATTTCCACCTACCTTCTAATTTTGCCACATTTGATTTTGTTGTATTGTGTTTCCAAGTGGGAAACAACTATCAAACTACCAATGCCCTTCGCCCTCATTTAATGGGCATTTAAAGGTTTGCCCTACATTTAGTTGATTAATTTGATTCGTGTTTTTTATTAGCAATGTATTATTGTCCACTTACAAGCAACTATCATATCTCCAATTGGCACTTCTCTGCCCAAGCCCTTTAATAGCCCAGAGTATGGTGTGCATTTTATTAATTCACATATTTTTCTCCCTAATGCTTTCATTAAGTGTCCACCTATATTTTTCTTCATAATTTAGTAGAATCTTTTGTTGGAGGTTGTTATCACCTCATGTTTATCTTTGGTTTAACTTCCTCCTATTATTTTTCCAACTTCATCATGTTATGTTGACTTGCTTCCTCACAAAAACTTGAATAATTTTCCTTGTTTTCTTTGTTATTTCATTTCATTTCATCTTCCATTGTTTCTTATTTTCATTTTTAGTATGGCAACTTTTTGTGTTGGTGGTCAGTTTGAACTCACCATCTTAATAGATGGAATCGATATTACTATTGTGATTGAAAAATGCTTGTGTGTTATGTTTAGTTTCCAGCATGGATCATTGCATATTTTCAAGGATGCTGCTTATGATGCAAATAACAATATTTCAAGTTCGGTGTATCAAATATCCATTGCTACAATTCAAGGTCAGGAATGGGTAGTGAGTTCTAGACGTTACAAGGTTGTGTGTGCCAATGTTTTTGCTCATTCCCAAGGAAACCATCTTGACGCCAAGAACAACAACGTTTGTGGTAAAAGCTATGATTTCAAGATGCAACAAGATGGAAGACATTTTTGACCTTGATGTTGATCTCCATACTTTAAACATTGTTCCTTCTTCCATGTTCATTGACTTGTTTGGTTTTTTGTTCGAAGAAGGTTTGACATCCTTGGTGGAAAGTTCAATAGCATAGCTTTAACAAGTCTATTTGCTCCTTTTTAGCCTATGCTTTGTTAGCCAATGTCGAAGCCCTCCACGTCAATCCCATCAATACAATTTGTTGTTGATTGTATGCGCACAATGTTAGTAACTAGACATGCATCTAATGATTTGCATAATTTGGATTATGACAAGATTACAATTCTAGCTATCTCATTTCTGCCCATGACATTCAACGATGACATTATGTTCGAATTACCTCCCCTATCTCCTAATAATCCATCCTTGACACAAATGCAAGGCATGGACAAAAAGTATGGCCATGCTTAGTCAAAGGTCATCACAACCAACATAAAAAATATTTTTGGTTTAAACTTTAAGAAAGTTCATCGTTTGGGGCACTTGCACTGTGTCAAGATAGACTATGATTGTTTAACCTATTTTGGGGCTTCGAATGAGATTGTCTGGGTTGGAGAATCGGCCTAGGTGTTATTGAAAGGACAAGTCCTTCTTAGACATCCAAGTTCGTCCTTTGCTTGCAAATTTTACAATTCCCCACCTTCCTATGTCGACCCATGTAAAGGTTGAATTTATTATGTTGTCCATAAATTGTAGTCTATTTTGAAAGTTGCGATTCACCTTGGTGTGCATTTTCACCCTGTTGCAGATGGAAGGTGTAAAGAGGTTGTGGATGATAGTAAGAAGCTGATAGAAAAGGAGGTCATTCGAATGCCCAATGCCAAAATATCTGCCATCTTTTTGAATAGTAGCAAAAACCTTTTTTGCAAAACATATGTTCAATGATAGTGATGACGACATTTGTGAAGTTCTCAAGGGCCGTCAACTCAAAGAAACTCAAGACAAATTCATTGTGTTGAGCTCGCCAAATGTGTGCAACCTTGCTGCCTTTTTCAAGCATCGCCCAAGTGGACGTTACATTAATAATATCCTTGAGTTGAAATTTAAAAGTCATTACATTCATCTAGGAATGTTGCTTCCTAGGCCAAATATTTGGTTAGAAGGACTTTTTTTTCAAGATGTCCATCGATGAGGTTAGGAGCGGAGTTGGGCTTGTTGCATGAATGCAGCCTAGGGTGATCTAGAAAAATCATGGATCATGCTTAACCATGTAAAGCGAGTCGCTAGTTGGACAATGATGGCCTGTCATGTTTATGATTTGAAATATTGCAAAATGATGATCGTTGCAATTTGTGACATGCAATTTGAAGACACGTAAACATAATGGACAAAGTTCAATTGAACAATGTTCAAACATGGGTGTTGAACCCAGCTTCAAAGGATTCATGGCAGACAATGCGTAAGCAAATTGGAATGTTGTCAGAATTGTTTATGGTTCTAATGATGCCACTATAAGGATGGTGGACAAAAAATGTACATGTTTGTTCCACTTGACTCAATTGCTTAATAAGCATACCAAACAATTGATCAAACTTGAATTGTGGGATTAACATAAGGCCCTTTGCTTCGATTATAAAAACTCCAAGTCTTTAGAAGAGGCGAACATTCAGTATGCAACTATCTATTGCTATTGGCTTTTGTCGGGAACTGCAACTAAATCTACTATTCATGAACTTGGTAATTGGTTTGCCTTCTAACACTTTCATGTTAGATAATGGGGTGGGTTCATGGCCCATGTAAGATTTTCCTTTCATATGTTGTGTTTAGGGATTTGTCTTCTATCTTCTTTATTCCGACACTTATAGTCTAATCCGCTTTTCTTGGTATTTTCAAAAGTTCAACAACATTGAGTGGGCAGGTATGCCGACTTGCAATCTTGTTGAGCCTATGCATAACATCTAGCTACAATAGTCGAGAAGGGCAACACCTTTTTGTACATAACCACATGCGATGACTATATTCGAGCTAATAAACAGTCCACTCTATATCGACATTATTTGCAAGGAGTTCCTTTTGGGAAAGATCCTAATATAAATGAATTCCTTTTTAGAAAGGCCCATTTTTCGAGGGATGTTTCCAAGCTTGTAACAACCGTTGCCAATTGTACTTTCGGATCTTCATTCACCACATAGACTTCTCATTTGGAGGATGAGGAGGTGTTTGGTTTTGCCAAGTGCAATGCCAACTTTTTGCTGGGCATGAATGACGAGTCACATAGGCTTGATCGTGTCAATTCCTTTCATCCTTGTGTGGGTGTTCATGTTTGTCAACCCAATAGTGTCAATGACTTATCCAAGCCCGGGTCACCATGTGTTACACAAAATATATTTCCTATACTTTTTCACGGTGGTGTAACAATTAACGAGATTATGTGTGGGGATGGCATTTGACATATTGATTGGTGCCCTCCTAGTTTTGTTGTGCAATGTTCTGCATTACAAACAAATACTGATGTGAAGTGCACAAGTAAAATCGATACATATAAAATGACATTTGGGACCCCAACTCCATGTTATTTTGGTTTTTGGGCCTAGTATCGATCTAGGGCTCCCAAGCACCATAAGCATTGGGTCTATCTAGATGATTTCAATCATTGTGTGGGTGGGTTTTCGTGAAAATATGTCGTTACTAGGCTGCATGTCCCATTTGTATGGCTTGTTCAACATGGTGTCAACTTAACTCATAGAGAGGTATCATCCCTCGAAGAAGTTGGGTTTTTGTTTGATTCGAAATGGTGTACCAACCTTCAAAGTTTGTTTAAAGTTGAGCTTTCCACTTCAAGTAATTTCCAAGCTCCTTCGACGTGTGGACTGGATGTAATCAGACTTGCAGATGTAAGCAATTGGCCCACATCTCATTGTGGGAAGAAGGTGAGAAGGCCCTTAATGTTTAAATTAATGCATCAGCACACCGACAACTGGGATGTCAATAAATTGTTCATTCCTTCTTTTGGTCTACCCCCTGTAGATGTCCATCCCCTTGGGTATGGATGAATCTGCAGCATACCTTGCAACCACAAGCATTTCAATGTGACAATTGGAAATTATCCATGTTATTGTTGTTTATATTTCGTCGTCATGTCATTAGCTTCTTTGGGTGGGTGTGGAGCATGGGTGCAATGTAAACACTTGTATTATATCCTACAAAACATAATGTATTGTGGTTAGTCTAAAGATTTCATTTGTTATCCCTTGTGGAGTTGGGATGAAGTTCAACGTTTGTTGACACGTGCTAAAACATTTGAAAGCTAATGAGATTATAATAAAATTATAGGAGTGCCTATTTCATTTTCATTATTTACATACCTTGTTATTTACTACTATTGGTGGAAAACATCTAATGATGATATAGGAAAAATTAATTTCATGGTGCAATGAATATCATTCTAAAAATATGTTGTATTTTAAACATCTTTAGACGAGCTAATCATTTTTGTTTTCGTGATTGTTTTTAATGTGGTTTGTAATCTTTAAAATATCCCCACGCTTATGGGTACAATTCTGAACCACCGTTTTCACCCATAAAGACCCCCAAAAGAAATTTGTTTGTTTATTTTGAAATTAGACCATAATCCATGTGGCAAAATATTTTGCAAGTCAACAAGAATATTTTGCCACATCACAAAAGTAAACCCATGTGGCATGAAAATATTTGTAGAATATTTGATGATGTGGCATGGAATATGCTATAAAAATTCCTTGTTGCTCACTTGAACCCGCTCACCTGCTCACCGCTTACTACTCGATGTTCACATGTTAGCATCATTGTAAAATGTTGGCATAGAATTAAAAAATTATTCTTGGATTTTTGATTGATTGCATGGAAATAAATTCCTAATTATTTATTTGCCCAATCACAAAAATCAAACTTTATAATGTTAATACAAATTTTTATTGCCTTATGGGAAATGGCAAGGGAATACCACTATAACATCACCTTATGTGACATCCATATCAATGTTATATTAACCAAGTGAAATTGTTTTATATTAAGCTCCTTGAAGGGTGAAATGCCCTACAAATGTAACAATAAACATACATTAATTTGTTTCTTTTAAAGAATGTGGAAAAAATTCATTGAAAACAATAATAGTACAATTAAAGTTAGAACATGTGACCACCATGGTGTTTCCTTATTAAAATAGAATAGATAAATTTATGGATTATAGGTGCAAGTCCATGTGTAATTATCATTTCTATAGTAAGGTATCGAATGCCAATAAACTTGGAAAATACTTGGGTGATCTTATGGTAGCTTTTGGGACGAGTGAATGGAGGAATAAAGAAAGGTATGATGAAGTATCTATTGAAATGCACGTGTCAAAAGGAGGGAAAAAACTAGTTGGCATTAGAGTTGTGCACTTGAGTGTGTTGGAGGAATTGTGAATAAGAAAACCAAATAAAGAAAGAGGGAGCAATCACATATACGATTGCAACCTAGAACTATATTTTGCTTCTTCCGTGGAATGGATTGGATGTGCATTTCTTGCTTGTGCCTTGGGCTCATAACCAAGCCTAGGGAAAAACAACTTGTGAATTAAGTCAAGAGTAATTTCAAGATGTGACATGAATCAAAAGAAACAAGACACATTACCACACCAAGTGGGAGATGTTTGGGAGTCAAAGGAAAAGATTCTTAAAATCCCAAGTGATATTGCCACTTTGAAATTTAAGACTTTTGAACTCTTAAAGGGTCCTAAACTTTAAAGTGAAATTTAAAGGATCAAATCATGTTTGAATCAATTGATCTCCACCTTTCTTATAAGGCATTTTTCAATGGTTGTTCCCCAAGGGGGTCATCAAATGTTAAAATTTTACACTATTTGCATCAAACAAGATATTGTTTGGGCGGTATTATGTGAAGGAACCTTTTTTTTCCCGCCCTATTATCTAATTTTTTGATATGCACATATTTAACCCACTTTAAATTTAACTATAAAATTTTTACATCAAATTTTGATACCCTATATGCATTTATTTTGTTTCAATTTTAATAGTTGTAGTTTGGAGAAATGACAACAATGCAACTGAACATGGTAAGATCATGTGATAAGACTATTATTTTTTCAACATACCATATGTGTTTAACATATCCTTCAATTTGGTTTGTGAGGTGAAAAAACAAAATACCCATCTAAAGTGTATTTTTTTGATAAAAATGCTTCAATTTTATCAATGGTGTGAAAGGATCCTTCATTTCATATTCCATTATGTTCAATGACTAGTATTAGTTCATTTATTAACCTACTAATTGAACTTTAATAACTAATGTACTTAAAATCTTTAGTATATATATATATATTGGGGATCAATGCATACCCTATATTAATTGTATATTGGTTTTTGGAATGAACATAATCCTATTATAAAACTACTTTATATTTAAAAAACCCAAAAACCAATACATGGGGTCTTATATTTTTATTCACATGTTTTATAAGTTCAAAGGAGAATCCCCCCCCCCCATCCTTTCCTTTAGTTGTTTGTAGGGTCTAAAGTTTAACATTAGGCTCAAGGAACATCTTTGATATCATAGTCTCCCTTTATCACCATCCATGATTAACAATTCATTTATCATGACATTAATTGGACAAAGATGTCATCGAGGTCGGTATTCATTAACATAAGATAAATCACTTGCAAATGATGGTACATCATAATTGTATCTTAAAACATGTTCCAAAGTCAATGTAATCCAATTGGCTTGCCCAAATTGGCTACAAATATAATTGTTAGGTTCAATGCATTAAAGTTTAGGAATATAATTCAGTGTTTGAATTTTTTTCCTAAAATCAACTAAGATCGATTGAAACATTGAAATGGATAGTGCACTAACAACCAATTCTACCTTTCAAACATTGCAAAAAGGGTGTCGGCAAGGTAAAGTAGACAAAAAAAAGTAATCCACCCAAAGTCCAATTAAAAAATGGAATAGTTTTTTATATGGACACAAAAAAGTAGATTCAAAATATTTTGAAGTAGAAATGTAAAACCATAGGGCCTTACATTTAATTTTTGGGAAGTTGGATACAAAGTTTGAACAACTTTGGTATCATAAGAGTAGGTTGAAAGTATGTTTGAAAGTAACTGGGTCAAAATGGTGTTCAAACCTATTTCATATTAAAAAATTGATATATTATGATTATAACATTCATAATTTGATGACACAGTAGTATTTTTTAGGGCTCCACTAAGTTGAAAATTTTAAAAAGTCAATATTCCATCTACATGTAGCCCATTTTGTAAGATCAAACATTTTGTGCGAGTAAAAATTATTTTAAAATTTCTATTTAGTTCTACTTTCAAGATGGGGTTTTTCAACATTTTAAACATAAAATAAAAGATTATCATCATCTTAATTATTGTACCAAAAAAAAAATCTATTTTTAATACATTAAAACTTTTTCATGATTACATGTAATTTTTTTTGACAAGGAGTAGTGAATCGTCTACTTTACCTTGCTTGCACCCAAAATGTCAATCAAATTTACAAATCTAACCCAACAAGTTCATTGCACTAAATAGGTTTGCAAGGTCATGTTTATCAATATTTTGATGATAAATTTTGGATATCGATGTAGCTAATAAAAGATAATTTAGCACCAACCTTTGATGAGTTTTGATTCAATTTATGGGGAGTCAATGGTTTGATATCATCATGCTCCACAAAATTTTGATAATGATGGGAAAGATAATAATATTAAACATCATCATGGTATAGATGGTGAGAGCATGGGAGTGTGGAGATGCATGGTCATGGGCTAGTTATAAAATACATGTTAGAACATAACAAGGATGGTCATAACAAGGGAGGTTTCATTGGAACAAGTAACATCATAATGGGTGTGTGGGGCAATTTTTTTATTATTAAAATGCTACTTGACATTTGGGGATTTTTGTTTCAAGAACAACCCAATCAACATTAAATATTGTATCCCTAAGCAATGTGAAGCATTGCAAGGGGGGATGGAACAAAACGCATGGATATTTATTTTAGTTGTTTTACTTACAATCAAATTCCATGGGACCCCCACTATACAAATATTATCTAATATGACTAGTAAGATTTCAGAAAAAAACCAACTATCTTTACAACTATATATTAATCATATTTCATTAAAATGACCATAGTGTCCAAAGTTGGACCAAATGTGTGACTATCTAGGACATGATGTGTACATCAATCATGTTAAGTTGTTTTCAAACTTCATAATGTGGCATTGAAGTCAAAATGGTAGTTGCAACTTGTTACAACTAATGAAATTTTTTATGGGTAATGATTTTTGGGGCATATTTTTAATTGATTCCCAAAAATGACTTATTTTTTATTTAAAAATAATATCAACATTATTTTTTGGTGATAAGTAGTCAAGTCTTGGGAAGAGCACTCACTTTTATCCCAAACAATATGCAAAAAAGTTAGGGTGCAACTTCTTATATATATTATTAAAAATGTAAATATAATGTCTATAATTCATTATGAGAATATGTTCAAAATAAACCTAGAATGCACCTAAACTATTTGATTATTTCATAGCATCCCAAAAACCACCCTTCTATTTCAAGTATTTCCTAAAGTATATAGATAGTGCCCCTGTTAAAAGTTAAGCAAGTAATAGATAGTTATTATAGTTGTAAGTAGGTAGGTGATAATAGGTATATACATTGGTTGTAAATAGGAATTTGTAGTTAAGTAAATATACATAAATACTTAGTAAATAAGTAAGTTTATGTACCTATTTATTAACCACCACCTATTACCTACCTACAAATCATACATTCATATATTTTTAAATGCCAATATATTCAAACATTTTATGGGTAGCGCTTGGATTATGGTCCAATTTCTTCACCTGTTATTTTATTTTGTTGTTAATGGACGAAGAATGGGATTCACAATAAAAGTAACCCAACTTATAAAGGAAATAAGACAAGTTTTACTTTTTAATTATTGACATTTATTGTATGATATTGACATGAACCTTTTGTTATCACTCTTCACAAGTCCAATAACTATTTTTTGGTGTGAACCCAAAACATTGTGGTGGAAGGTGATCCAAGTCATAAAGAGCCCACACATGGATGTGTTGTGGGGAATGCTTATGATGACTACATTGACACACATGGCAATTTGCATGATAATGAGATCCCAATGTAGATTATAGATGTAGATGGTGCAAGGACATTAGGAGGTGTAGTTGAATTATCAAGAGAGGAAACATTCTTAGGTGGCCATTTGGGGATATACGATGCATTTGGATAATGGTGTATGTTTTACTCCAAGTGCATGGCCACCTATTGTTGACAAATTTAATACACTAACTAATGATTTTGAAAATGATATCTTTTACTTTCGTTATATTTGTAATCATTTTGTGTGTCTATAATGTGTGATTATTGTTTTTTGGAAAGATTATGAATTGGATATTGACTAATTGGCTGGCATTCAAAGACAATTAGCTATTTGGATTTTGAAGGCACATAGATATTAAAGCTTTGTGATTAGTGAATGGACCACCATGCCCAAATAATACCAAAAAAAAAAAAGATTAAAAAATTCATTGAATGCATTACAAAGCAAACCCATCTTTGGGTGGTACCATTAGAAACAACTTCAAGGAATCATCAAGGACTAAAAGTGGTCAAATAATTTTCATGGAATTGGTTTCTTCAAATGTTTTTACAACTATAGATTTTTTTTTTCTCATGTTTATCTATTGCATGCAAGAATATATGGTCTTATATTTTCATTGAAATAAAAAGGTGCAAATGGTTACAATTTTTCATTCTTAATTATGAATTCCCTTTTAAGAATCACTCCTAAAATTTGGAAATTCATGACTAAATTATACCTATTCAACTAATTAATTAATTAAAAATATATAATACCATAAAAATACATTAAAGTTTTATTTCCCAAGAAAAATTTCAAAAGACATGTTTCAAACACAATGTGTTCTTAACCAAAAGGTTCAAAAAAAGGAAACACCATGATATTTTTTTAACTTAAAAAAAAAAAGGAATAATTAGGAACATCAAAACACAAAATAATCTTGACATATTAAAGTTTCAAATTTTGTACAACCTGATAAATTTATTGACCAAAAAAATGTAATGAAAATATTTATTTAAGCGTTTCCTATTTTTCAAAGTTCAATGTGCCATATAAAATGGAGGTGTGGTGTCTTTAATGGTACCACCCAAGGATGGGTTTGTCATACAATATTGGATTATTGATTCGCAATACAAGTTGAACATGACATTATAGATGATCCAATTAGTTAGGTGTAGTATTTGACATAAATAATAAAATTTATCTATTCAATGAAACACCATGTTGTGAAATGTATTTTGTTTCAAATCTATTCATGCAAGGTGTTTGAACATTTGGATTTTCCATCACTTGTAGAACAATCATTTAAACAACACACTTAAATTACCATTTAAAGCTCTATATGATTATGACGTGATTTCATTATGACTATAATAACATATGACATAAAATGACACAAGTTAGGAAAAAACTAGTAGCTAGTCAAATAACATCTTTCAAATTTGAAATGATACATGGAATAAATATGTTTGAAATCCAAGGATTTTGAATCCATGTGTAATTTTTCCTTTGGTTTAATGTCAATAATTTTTTTTAAAGAAACAAATATCATTTTAGTGTGATGCAAAGTGACTTGAAATTATATATATATATATGGCTTTATATGAATGCACTGACTACCATGTTGTTGACATTGTCCTTACAATATATTAAAATAATATTCCATGTTATCATAGTTGATGTTTGGTTTTTTTGCAAATCTAACAATTAGGAGTATGTTTAAAATTTAAAAATGACCATGTCATGTTTAACATCTATGTGATAGAATAGTGTCTTGTTTTGAATATCCATTAAAAAATGTTATGTATGAAATTTGCATATAGTACGAACATCCATTTATAAATTATAAGACCTAAAAAAATTGCAACTAACTTATTGTTGCCAAATAAGTTGGACATTTGAAGACATGTGGTTCATTATCATTCTTTTAATTATTGATCACTATTAATTGCTAAGGGAGTGGCTGCATATAGGAAACGAATTATTCTAATGCATATAGTCATTGAATGATGATCTATGTTATTAGTGCCACCTTTCCAATTTTATTATTTTCTAAAGATTCCTTGGTCTTTTAATTAATTCTCCCAACAACCCACTAGACTCCTATAACATTACTATATAAATTTTGTTTGCTAACACATGTTAATTAAATGAATGGGCTATTATTGATGGCACATTCTTTTGGCATTGCCAATTTGTGTGTACTTTCGAATTTGAAGCATCTCCACTAATTTGGAAGCATTTCATCACCAAATGTGTCACAAAATTTCAATTGCAAGTGCCATTTCTTGTCAAGTAGTCATTCTAATTCTTGGCACAAATGTGTTTGTGGGGTGGAAAGGGAAACTCCTCGGGAAGATAACACAAAACCTTCCACATTAAAAGTGTATGTACAAACCAACAAGATGTGTCACAAATGTTTGATCTTGCAAGTGGTGAAGCAATGAGATTGTGTGATCAACATGCAAATGGTGGAGCTCAAAAGCCCATGTAAAACCATAAAGATAGACGGGGTTATATGTAAAAGGTATGGTTTGGGAGGATGGCTTGTTTATTGATGCGCACACCAAGGCAAAGTCAAATGGGACAAGACTATTGAATTAAAAAGGATTATGGATTACAAAAATTTAACATACCATTTGAACACCCATGCCTTATTAACAACATAACAAACCATCAACACAAGAATGATAAGAAACAAGATTTATTCCAATTGTTTTGAGACCTTCATATGATGCTTTAATAGAATGGTACGATAAATCTTGAGTAATCAATCCATGCAAATTGGTGATTGATTCAAACCCTTTTCAAACTCAAGGACAATGAAGATGCATTTTTCTCACATTTTATTCTTATTCATCACAATTGTTCCATGATATTTTTTGTCATTTTGTATTTCACAATCAATGATTTGTTTGAAATCCATGTCTATTTCACAAGGATTTGTAATAAGTTCAAATATAATTTGGCATTTTTGGTCAACTTTGAGATTTAAAGTGATATCATTTGTTCCTTATCAATTAAAGGACAATAATTTGCATCTTTGAAGTTTTGCTTCATGTTAGCTTACTCTCAACAACATATGTCCATTAACAATCTATTTTATTTTTCTTGTAAGGTGGATACATTGTAGTGGTGCAATAGGTGGACCATCATCATTTCCCTCTATGGATAGTGAGCAACCAAATCATGATAATCCTTCTTTAAAATCCTTCAATACTTTTAAGAAATGCAAAATGCCTTCCTCATGGAGTGGAAAATATGATAATACCTTGGTAACTTTGACATTAAGTATTTGTAAAAATGTTGAAGTTTTAAAAAATAAAATTTCAAAGAACATTAAAAAAAAAAGAAAAAAAAAGTGGGAATATTCAAAAAAAAAATGACATGGAATTTAAAAATATAATTAATTATTTGACAAACATGTGTTGAAGTTGCCCTTATAATATGGTATGTTGTTAGTCATAAAATGAGGATATGAACCCAATTGTAAAGTCATGCTTGTGAATAAGGTGTATATGTTCGTCATATTTATAAATAGCAAACCAACAACCATTAGACATTGAAACTTGTGAAAAAAATTGTTATTACTTTTGAAATGTTAATGTTTTAAGACAAGTTATTCATTATGGTCCATATATTTTAATTATTCTTCTCCTTCTGTTTTTGTAAGGTCATTTCATCTCTTGAAACATAATATGCACATATTATGGAAATAATAAACATTTTCATAATTTTAGTTCCTTGATGTGGGCAATAATAAACATTTTCATAATTCTAGTTCCTTGATGTGGGCAATAACATGCTTCAATGTCAATAGAAACTGAGGTCATAATCTTAATTTCATTTTATTCTTAATAAGGATAGTCAAGTTAGGTATCTTTAAGTAACCCTTACTAATATGCACAAGGATTGTATAACCAAGCCTTGTTTATGTTGATGCATGATTAGTCAAAGGTTGTTAGTAGTTAGAATGGGTTAGGCAATGGGGGCACTATTGGCACATGAATATTAAATTATCAACATGAAAACAACGTTGTTGAATATGAGAGAGAGATGATCAACTAGTTGTTAATTCTATGCAAAACAAAACAACATATCATAAATAATAACCAAACATTGATAGAACAAGGGACCCAAACACCAACACTATGGCAATGTGGGAAGGGGGATGGGAGGAGGAGGAGGAGGAGGTAGCATTTTCAAACATTCATCTAGGTGACAATTAGGAAATGTGGAGATGATGATGGAACACATTTGGAGACAAAAAGAGATAGGCATATTGAGGCATCATGGAAAGGGGTTAAAGCTCCATGAAAAGGTGTCCAAAGTTTTGTTAAGAGAGGAAGGAAACTTGGCAAAAATGAAGAAGTTGAAAAATAGGGAGTAGGAATATAAACTTATATTTTTGAAAAGTTTAAGTTTTGCATTATTTGTTGTGGTTGGAGTAGAAAGAAGGGGAAAAGAGGCAAATAGGAGCTTGATGTGTATATATATGGGTTGATGCAAGTTAAGGTGGCTCACTATTAGCATTACACTAGTAGTTTTTGCGATATATGTGTAATGCAATGATTAATTTTTATTTTATAGGTTAGAATTTCTCAATAGGAACTTACTTTGAGATTATTAACTTGAGTACACATATGATGTAGGTAATTGTAATGTGTAACTTACAAAATAAAAGATCTATGGACTTATAAAGTGAATTGAATAAATTGTGTACCATGATGGTAAGTTTCTTTTATAGACCTCAAAATGGTTCAATGATTGATATTATCATTGTTAGAGATTTCATTTTAGTTATAAAATATATATATCAAAATCGAATTTTACAACATATCAATTGTATGTAATTCTTAATGAACTTTCTATCATATTTTGTCAATGGTAAAAATATTGGGTCTTTTCATAAGTCCATATCATTATGGAGAATTATTTATTTTATTTTGAGTTTGTGCATACATGGATAATTTTTTTTTCTTTAGTTGGGTCTCAAGTAATAGATAAAACAATTATTTGAATTGAATAGAGTGAATGTTGTTTAATTTTTTGATAATTAAGCAAATACAATGGAGATGGACTTTGGGTGATGTTTTCATATGTTGCAAAGTGAGTTGCTTTGGTTTACATTCACCCATAGAGAAATTTCAAGCCTTTTCAACTCCAATTTTTGCGTTTGAAGAAACAAACAAAAATGAAGAAAAAACATTTTTCCCAGTAGTTGTAGAACTTGCTCATTTGAAGTTCTCTAAAGTAGTTGAATGTACTTGCAATGTAAGGTTTTAAGCCATAGGGAGAGAAAATAACATTTTTTGGGGGAAGTGGTAAACTTTGCTAAGAATTTTTTTTATGTTCCTAAAAAGGTTTCAAACAAGTTGTGATATATTGTTTTCTTATTTGAAGTAAAACTATGGGGAGGGAGGTTATTGGTATGTAGTTTAAATAAATTTAGAGCTTTTAATGCATCAAGATTTTCACCTTATAAACAAATTCATATTTGTTGAAATGATAAGTGAAAAGAGGATGTAAACAAAACTCTAATATGAGCTTTTGTAATGTTTGATGTATGTCATTTGATCCAATAAAGATTTTGTTGTGACCCTAGCTTTGGACTTGTGATAAAGATTGGGGTGTTGCAAGAAATGGGCGGAGGAGAATGTGAAGACACAAAATGAAGGAAACAAATTTCCTCATGAAGGGGTAGGCATCCCAAGATTGCTAGGATGAATTCCCATTTTGGGAGTTAGGATTTAGACTCCTTGGAAGGTTAAGAGGGCAATTTGGAGAGGGGGCAATCAAATCACCTCCAAATCATGATCTTTGGTTGACTGAAAACAATCTTGTTATAAACTATAAGATTATGGGGTGTATGCTCAAAACATACATGTTTTGAAGGAGTTGTGACAATCCAAAGATCCAAGACATTATGTGTCCATGGTTTGGGGAGTCCATTTCGGAACACTTGAAAAAACCGAATTCAATGCAACCCCCTACATTTTTTTATCAAGTCAATTTTTTCATTTTTTTCCCTCTAGCAAATCAAAGTACATGTGTGCAATTAAGAGCTCCCAACCAATTTGACAATCTTTGATATCTTTTGAACAATATTTCAACATATTTAAATTACTAATATCTATCGCTATTGTAAGAGATTTCAAGCTCTTCTTATGAATGAATGAACAAATTTCCAAACAACCTTTGATTGAAACCCCATATTATTCTGATAATATAAAAAACTCAACTCCAAATTATGTAAAACAATAGAAACATGTTTATTCATTGATAATTTATTTTACCTTTTATGTTGTGTAAGCTTGGAACCTTTGTTGATTTCAAATCCACTTCAATGAATGTGCAAATGTATTCAAATGTTTACTTGGATATTTGTCACCATTATTCCCACATGTATGAATCATCTTGTAGGGTATTGCTTTCAAATAATTTCCACCAATATAGGGATTGATTTGTGATGTAAAGATTCAACATATGAAATGCCAACGATATTAGTCTTGTTGTACACTATAGCAAAAACAATGTCAAGGCTTGTGAAACCATTGAAAAGAAGTGTTGGATTGAAGTAGTCTTAATCCTCTTTGTATTGGAAAAGTTGACCATGTGCTTCCTTTTGTTGACAAATTAAGAAATTAAGAATTGCTAGTGTAACTCCCAAAGCTATCATGTTCTTCATATTGCACTAATGCAACAATTGTCAAGATTGAACCAAATTACACTTTGATAATGAAAAGGTACCAAAGAATCAAACACCCAAAAAGTTTGATCTCGTACATTGTCAACTATGAAAGAGGATGGAGCCACCCTTCCTTGCTACCCGACTTCAAAATGTGGTGTGCAATGTGATACGAGTGGAGCTATCCATGGATGGCGATGAAGAGAGCTTTTGTGTCCCCAAAGGTGCAGAGATAGAGAAAATTGGTTCCTATGAAGCTGTTCAAATGGCTTAAAAGTCCAAGGGTAACAGGCAGGCAATACAAACTCACAACAGTTTTTTCATTGGCAAAATTTCACCAAAAAGCAAAATTAAAAGTTAAAATAAAAAAGGGTTATTTTGGAGGTTTTCAGTTTTCAAAAGGGAGAAAAAACAGAGTTAAAAGCTGCCAGATTTGTTATATTTGGTTTTCATCTAGTATCCAACATATAGAAGGATGATTATTTTTGGTTTATAATCTTCCTAGGGATGAATAGCACCTTCTCTACGTCTTCCCAATGGATGATAGCCACTTTGGCTACAAACAAAAATTCCCACAAAAACACACTGACACAGAGTTGTGTGATGGAATTAGATTGAAATGGACAAATGACCCCTTTTGTGATTATTTTGTCAATTACTCCTTTATTTTTTAATGGGTCTTGGGTGTGTAATGGGTGGTGCCTGGGTGGGCCACATGGAAACGGACCTTTAACCAACCATAGGTTGTTGGGTTGGGAAGGGGTGTCATTATTTGCTTAGAAAAATCCCTCTAAAAATGGAAACCGACAATATAAAAAATGACATGAGGTAGTAGTAGTGACTACACTCATGCAGAGGCATAAGGTTAAGGTTGGTTTTCTCAGTATCCCGCACTTTGAGGCTTATGGTGAGGTGTAAATTTTTAACAAGTGGAAAGTGACAAACATCATCATTCATGTGTTGGATTGTTTTTTTGAGGGCCACTTTTGATGGCCTTAAGAAGCAGCAACACGATTAGGTATAGGAGTTTGGGATTTTCCCCCTGGGACAACAAACATTTTATTAGTCAAACAAGGCGTCTTGGACACTGGGTGCATGGAGACTACTCTCTCACAAGCAACAACATACATAACAAAAAACAAAATAATGGTCAGCTTGGAAGCCAGTGCAAACTTGTTGCTAACTTACTCATTGTGTTTGGCCCACCCAAAACACAAAACTCCAGTTTTGTTAAAATAAAAATAGCATGATAGACTTTAGTGTAGGGTAAAGCTTGAGACCGTGTGTTTACCAAGTGTAAAGACTTAAAGACCTGCTCCGATTTTTATTTATTTATTATTATTGTTTGGGCTTTTTTTCCCCTAATGGATACACCATGGGAAAAAGCAAAAAAGAAGAAGAGGGGAACATTTGGAAAAGCCCCCCACTTGTGCCGGAGTGGGCATTCCATTTTTTGCGGGCATTTCGCTTTTCAAAATGCCCACCAACCAGACAGCGAATCAAGAAGAAAAAAAAATGCTGGGTAAATGTGCCCTCAAATGACACTAAAAACAAATTTGGAGCAGGTCTTGAAGAAGAAGTAGAGGCTAGTTCTACTTGAAACTCAAATGTGAAACTTGAATAATCTATCAAACTTGCAACACACAGGATGGGCCGCTTCCCAAGAAGGTACTAGAATCAATCAGGAGCTGTTTCATGTGTAGCTAGCTCAATCAGACAAGCTGCACCCCAAGGGACCAGGAGATCTGGATTTGGGGTTCTTTGGGAGTAAAGATTCTTCCATTCTTCTGTTCCAAAAGAGGGAAGAAAACAGACACATATAATAAATAATATTGCGTGCGTAAGTAAGTAACTCGCTAGCTAGCTAGCAAAGACAACCAAACCATCACTGCACTTGCCACTCATCTGTTCCAAAATGTCTCTGCACAGTTCATTATTTTTAGAGGTATGAAGAAGTGTAGGAATGTAAGAGTAGAGACGCAATAGTCAACCAAGCTTTTAATGGGTTGTGGCCTTTTTCCACTAAGAGTCAAAAGTGCTAATAAGAAACAGGAAACAAGGAGGAAGTTGGAAGTTGGAACCTCCTCTCCCTCCCCCCCCAATCCATCATGGTCACGTCAGCAGTTAGTTCAGACCTAAATGGAGAAAGGGGTGTGCACTACTCTGTGTTATATGTTCTCTTCAGGCTCTCATCAACCTGCCTTTCTGGTGTATCTATACTGCAACAAAAAGGTGTCCTTGTGATTTCAATAGATTTTGGTTGAATTCATTTGTGTCTTAGTAAAGGCGGACTAGTTGAAAAACAGTGAATTCACTTATCTAGTGAACTGGAATGAATGAATTGCAACATTTTGTACTAATGGCCTTTGCAGAGATGCCTTTGAGAGGTTGTAATAAGCAGCATGCAGAGACAAAGATACTGTACCTGTTAAATGGCAACGTGTGAGAATTTTGTAAACTTCAGTGAGACTCTTAGTTCCAAGAAGGGCCAGAGTGAACTAGCACCCACCAACTCACCATGCAAGATGGGGCCAGAGTGAAGCAGCACCTACCAGTGCACCATGAGGAAGGGAGGGAGTGATGGATGGTAAGTGGTCTGGAAATAGTTTTCTCTTGGGTTCCAGTTCCCTAGCTAACCATGGTGGTTATCTCAGTTGTCTTCTTATTTCTAACTACCTCCTAACGTCCCTGAGAAGCTGCAGTCTTGTTGCTAAGTAGCTACTAAGACAGCCCTTATCTACTTAACCAAGGAGTCACTTATTTTCATATCTATCAGCCTAAATATAGGACCTACTACTTCTTACCCAATGGGTTACCAAGGTGAAACCAAATATTCCACTCAGCATAGGTTCATCCACAACTGAGGCATACCAGGCATCCAGTGGATGGTACGCTATGTATTATCATCCACATGCATCTACCTACCTTGTAGTCACCAAGTGTGTTAACTCTTACTCTAGTTACATAATAACCGCTTACATTCTTTTACCTGCTTGTACATATGATACTTGCCCACTTACATAGGTAACAACTACCTTGGAGGGGGAGGGGTAAGGAGGGGGGGTTTATGACATAGCTTAGCAAGGTGGAAGTGGAACCTTGGTAACTCAATTGTGGATGAATCATGATTGAACCATAATAGGGTTCCAATGGATGCTGAGTCACTTTGATCCTCAAAGAGACAAGTTTAAAGTCACCAACCTGAACATAGTTGTGAAACAAATGAATTCAATTCTTGAAACCAAATAAACCTTGAACCTGTTATATGCTAGTGGAAATTTTTTGGTAGAGTTGATGCAATATGAGCATAATTTTACACAAGAATTTCCTGGCAACTAGTGTAATGATCCTAGTCAGAGAAGCACCTACTCATGACTTGCTTGGATTGGGGGTTGTTTTTTTCAATTTTATGATGTAGCTGATGTGGCAATCATCCATAAGATGATTTAGCCAGATTTGGCTACATACTATATATGAAAATAGAAAAAAACCAGAGTCCTTCTATATTCTTGACTACTTACTGGAACTTATCATAAAAATCTGGTATTTTGGATTGTTTTCTTTGAAATCTAATGAATGTGGGCCAATTTTTCATGAAAAATCCTTTGTATAGGTCAAAATCATATTTTTCAGGTCAAAATTTTGCCCCAAAAAGAAAACACTGACTTGGATGATACATACCCCTTTACACTTGGACACAAGAATAAAAGAAGGGGAAAGGTAGTACAAGCATTGGACATGTAAAACCAAAATTGGTTACTAGAGGGAGAATTTATAAATATTGTTCATTATGGTCAAGGTGGAAAGATGGATAGATATGATAATAAAACCTTTATGGGCCTTATGCATAAACATTTTTTGATGAGGGATTTTCTTTTGATTCATATATATTTAGTTAATTACTGTGGGTTAGGCACAAATAAAAGTTGATTATATTAACTCATACATGACAAAAACACTAAAGATATATAATAACATAAGAGTTCATTCAGTATTCTATAATACTAGCAGGTTGCATAATGTTATTGGCCTAAAGTTAATAAATGATAATAACTATTAAACTTAGATGAAAAGAATAAATGATTCATCCATTCTACCTTTAAGTAATTAAGGGGGTTATGGGTGGAGCTTCAACCTAATTCACCAGTCTCATTATCATACTTTTATATAAGCCTTGTAACATGATTTTTGTGTAATAAATGTATGATCCAATAAACCCATGTATTGTTTTGATTGTGAAAAAAGTTCACAAGGGAGTGCTTATGTGTAGCATTAGGTGGGTGACCCTCGTAAGGAAAGCTCTTTAAACATGTGTGATGAATTGCCTGTTTAAGTGTAATGTACATAAAGACCAAGTTTTAAGGACATGGGTGTTCCTAGCCCAACAAGACATGTCAGTTTCACCCTTGTGTTATGCATGTGTGTTGTGTTAGATTTTGATTCATCCAGTCTACCTTTGTGTTTGAAACTAATTATTCCAAAAATAAACCCTAGTAAGTTTAGACCCATCCTAAGCTATAAGCACATAAGTTTGTTACAAGTCACAAACTCTTGGCTCCCCTCCCCTCCCCTCCCCTCCCCCTCAAAAAGAAGATAGGAAGCTAGAGAGAAAGCGAGGCATTTCCTTTTTTTGTGAAAAAGCAAAAAATGCTCTTGTATGGTTCCAGTATCCAACTGACTTTGCTACCCTACTACCAATCAGGATCCTGTAGGTATTCAGTCAGTCAACCCTAAACCCTAAACCCTAGAGCCATGTGGTTGCCTCAGCTTGTGGATCTTGTGATGTATGCACTGTGATGATGCAAAACAGCTAGCTAGCTACTATAACTTCTTTGAAGGCAGTTGAAGACGTTGATGAGTAAGAACAAATTTTGTCTAAAAATCAGTTCCCCTGGCAATCCTTGTCAGGTTTAACCAGGTCTTTAAGGATTGAGCTTCTCTTTACTAAAAGGTTCCTTGCTGTATTATTTTCAATGGTCACTAGTTGTTATCATCCCATCAGCTCATATCCATGTTTACCTGATTTTTTTTTGGGTGGGCGGGTTTTGCTCTCAAAACCTGTAGAAAAAGAAAAAAACAGAAAAATTGCCTCCTGGAGAAAATGCCTAAAACAAGGGTATTTTTAGGGTTTCTAATTTCCAGATTTTTAAACATAAATTGGAGTTCCCACATTTCTACACTATTTTACTACTAGGTAGCCAAGAATATAGAAGCATGCTTAATTTTATTTTTTTTTTCAACTTTCAGATCTCGTTTTTTGCCAAATTTGGCTAAAACTTCTTATGGAGGCTACATACGTTGATCACACTTGCATTTTATTGGTGATACCCAATAAAACCCATTGAGTACAACCAAAATTTGTTAAATGTCAATGACTATAGGGTTTGCAAAGTTATTACAAATCCTATATTCATAAATCCTTTGAGAATGAAAGCTTAGAGAATCCAAAAAGCATGTTTGAAGTTTTTAACCGACTTGTGCATCCAATATTTCTTATATCCATATTCATCATTGGCAAAATGTGCTTCAATTTCTCAGACTTTTGGCAAGGAATTATGTGAAGATGTCAGCCCTCATTAAGTGAGAAGTGAATTTATTGAATGTCTAGTACCCAGCCAATCTCCTGGATGAATCACTTACCAACATCACTCCCAACAAGTGAAAACGAACTTGGGCAATAGAAATAATTTGTCAAACATAAATCTCCACAATGTTTCAATTTCCATTGATCAAAGAGCAAATGCACACACCTAAGGTACCTGAACCTACCCTCCCATGAGTCCATGAAGTGCTTAGAACCTTGCATTAACCGTCTTTTCTACCCTCCTAATAAGATCCAACACCAAGATGCCAAGACTATTCTTTTTGAAATTGGAGATGGGAAATGCAATCAATATTTAAAATTTGACCAAAACAGATTTCAAATGCAAACTTCCATGTGGGTAGGTCCTCTCCATAGGAAGGTAGGTAGATAGTTAGGATAATACGTGGTTACTAGATAAGCAGATCTATGTAGACGGTTGGAACATAGTTGAGGGCTAGTGGGTTGTTAGTAGGTAGGGTAAGAGAAACAGAAACTGAACTACAATGGTTAGCTAAGGAATTGGAACCCAATGGAAAAGTGTTTTCCTGTCCACCCACACCATCCATCCCTCATGGTCCACTGGTTGCTGTCAGTTCACTCCCCTGCAAGCTCGCAGTTTCCTGGACATCAAAGCTGCAAAGCAACTAGGCTGAATGAATAGCCCAAGTGTGAGCGCCACTTTGTGTTTCAAGAAAGCTCAGAGTTTTGCAGTAATTCTGACATCCATTGCAACTTACAGTTGGAGTTTACTGGACTTTACTGACAGAAATGGTCTTGTGGATGACTGTCACACAAAACATTCCAACTAGGGCAGTGGTCATTGCTACAGGCAATAATCTGCCTGAACCCTAGGACCCTAGGCTAAAACCATAAACCCTGACCATAGAGACAAATTCAAAATCAATGGATTGCATGCAAAACTTCACCCAATTTATCAGAGATGGATGAAAGGATGGCTTGTATTACTGTTATGGAGGGAGAATGTTTCTATTATTATTACAGTCCGAAAATTTTGGTGGTGCTGCTGAAGGAGCTAAGCTCAACAGTCACAGACAATAGCAAAAACCTGTTGGGCAATGCAGTGACAACAGTTGCACCAGATCAAACATGGTAGCAGGGCTATCTATTGTACACTCTCTTGATGGAAATTTTTGAAAAATGTTCAACTATAGTTGCCCTCTTCCACAGGGCTTCAAGGGGTTAAACCACAGATCATTTCAAGCTAAGATCAATATTACAAAAGGGCATGCAGTGGAAAGTGAGAGGGAAGAAGGAGATCTGTTCCTTTTTTTGAGGGGGATTTTACAGCATAACCTAAAAAGTGTTGCTTTCATATGAGCATTCGTCCAGGATTTAGTACTGCTCCATTGGGTAGGCCATTTCCAGGGCTGCCACATGACGGGTTCCAAAATAGCTCAGAGAAGTTATTATCCATGTGCCATATGTTGCTCATGATAAGACTTCCGTTTTCAACCTGCATCAGAATAGGCCACATTTTCAAGTCTCCAAATGTACACTTTTGTTGTGATTGTTTGGTTCAGCATTCAACACTAATAAAAGCATTTCTCTTTGTACAACTTGAATTGTCCATGTCAATAGGGCAATATGACATGACACATCAAAACTTTCTCATCAAACACTGAACAGGAACTAGCATTGAAACAACTGGACCCAACAAACCCAAGAAAACAACTAACCTGATTGGGCTCGCTTTCCTCCTTGCTCTTTGTCCAAGCAGGTTGCTGGAGAAGCTCAGCTTCTTGAAATGCTAAGATGTTGGATGAAAGATCAAACAGTAAATCAGGCTCCATGCCATCTGATCCAGGAACTTGGATGTCTGGAAGATCATCCACAGATACGGCATTGCCTGTAAAGTATGTTCCCCCCTCTTCAATTGCAATTCCTCCATCATTTGGGGAGCTTCCTATATCAGGTGTCCCCAACTTTGAGCCGTGTGCATATCTCAGTGGAGAAAGTCCAGAGTAAGGCAAGAGATTGCTCCCACATTCAGTTTGCTTATATGTTGCTGCATGTAATTCTTCACCAGAGCTTTCCTCACTTTGGCCAGGTAACTTGCCTAAAGAGTGGTTGATACTGCCAGATCCAACTGCTACCACTGGTACTCCAAATCCCTTCATCTTGTCCTTGGTTGACTCTTTGTTCTGCACAGCTAAAGCGTTACATAAGTATTGTGCAAATACATTTTAAAACAAACAAAAAAAAAAATCATTATCATTGTCATGTCAGAAGCAAGATGGCTCCATGTGCCCTGTAGTCTGCAGATAGTGATATACTCCTTGTGCTTGCTTCCCTTGAACATGCAACTGCTTTCAACATAGATATGAAGCAAAGTATGTACCTTGAAGAAATTAGAGGATCCACTCTGGCGCTTGCCATGACTTTGGAGTTGAGAGGATTGTTCCATCCAGCCTGAGTTGTTGAGATCTGAGATAGTAAGTAGCTGCTGAAAATGTTGAAGGATGTGAGCACTCATTCCAGGCTCTGATGAGTCAAACATGCCCTCTGATAAAAGTTGCTGGAAGTTGTTTAGGGCCCCAACAAACTGTCCACTGTTGAACATCTCCTTCAGGCTGCAAAACAGAGAGAAGCTAGTCAGTCCCTACCTCATCACTAGGGTAGTCATTATACTAAAAGACACACACCCCAGAAAAAGAAGATCAAACAGTAAATCTGTGTATTTGTCAATATATTTTACAGTCCAGCCATTTAGCACTGACCCAATCACAGCAACACACTAGGATAGGTATGCTCAGTAGAATGAACCTACACAATGCAGTATGAACAGAATATGCCATGAAAGAAGTACAGCTAAAAAGACATGAATAGCTTACAGGCATTAGAGCATAAAAACCTCTTTAAAAGACACAAGTGACATCCTCAGATTTAGAAAATCATGTTCTATCAGGTGCCAAACGAAATTGAGAAACCCAACAGAGGTATCCGCATACAAGGACATAAGAGAAAGTCACAAGCCCAACAGTTGAGACAACCATGAACCTAGAATTGATTATACCTTTCTGGAACTCTGCTGATGTCAAGAGATGACACAAGCTTCGCCAACTGACGTTGCTCTTGGTCCGTGAGAAGACCTGTGTAAGTGTCAAAATTGATAATGTCCTGTACAAGAAGATAGTCTGGTTGTCACTGCTTGATCCTGAAGAAGATCAACAGGGAAGGCCTCCAGAAAGTATGATAAGGCTCAAGAAAACAATCCTAAAGCTGGAAGCAATAGCTTTACCTTCAATTCCAGAAAGACTAGTGGAGACTGGCAGCTTTGGAGAACATCCCGCTTGTGGTAGGGGAAATTCTCTCTGCGCACAACTTTGATCTTTCAGGAGAGTAAACAGTGGCTTCACGTATTATATGTTACACATAAATAACTGTATGTGGTATGAAGAGTACTGTGTGGTACATAAAGCATGTGTATCATTGATCAAACCTCACAGATGTTTAAGGAGTCAACACACAGGAGTGCAACAGAAATTTGAACCCACAAATCAATTGGACAAACCAGGCACCCCATCTTTTAAAGCTTGATACTTACAAGAGTGCCTTATTAGGAGCCATGTGTTGGTCAGAGTGCAAGTAGCTCATGGCCTCCATCTTCTTCAAAGAATGTGTTGCCTTTTCATTCATTCGTGCTGGAAAGATTGCTGCACCATTTGGAGACTCCACCATCACCCCATCAGTAACTCTTGTGTCAGTACCATGATGAAGAGCCTGTGTAGGCTTCAAATTGCCTGCACTTTCCATCAAGAATGAGATGGTGTCACCAGGAGGCTCCTGCAACAGTGGCATGGGGGCTCGCTGTAGGAATACACTGTTGACTCCTACATCCATAGCCATGGTTGAGGGCTTGCTTTCCACCAGCATCACATCCGATGACTCAGAGGGTGGAGCAAGTGAGGAGCTCACAGATGGTGACTCATTCATGAGGTCTTGGAAACGGCTAATGAGTTTTTCAAGAGAAGTGCAAGCCCGGACCATTGATGTGCGTTTCCTGGAAGGGATAGGGCCCACCCAAGCAGGAACTGCAAGGCAAATTTAACACCACCTCATCAGTATAACATGAAACATCAATGAAAGGTAAGGTGCTCATGGTCAGTTTTGGAGGAGACAAAAGGCAACCTGCAGAAGAATCACTCTGAACTGGAGAACTTCTGAACAAAGCAACTTTATCTGGCCCAGACACTCCTGACTCCAAGCTTGATGCTGTCTTGAGCTCCTCCTCTGCATCCTTGAGCAAGAGAGGGAGTGGGGGAGTTGGAGTTCTGTTCTCCCCACGTCCTCCATATGGTTCTTTGCGCTTATGAGAGCGGGGTGGATCAGAAGACAGCCTGTGGCTACCCTTCTTTCTACGTGCCGTACCTTCAGGGTTCCCAACACCTCCAAAGCCACCAGAATGCATTGGCATGTAGTTCAGAAGTGTCCCCTTGGTGCGCCATCTTGATCCACATGCATTACAAAGGACTGGTTTCTCTGGAGGCCCATTTCGCCACAAGGGAGTTGCTGGAGGAAAAAGAGAGATACAAACACACACACACACACAAACTTCTTACAGGAACCATGCAATAACACACAAAGAACAAGGCTACAAATAAGATTGTGAGAGAGAGAGCACAAGTGACACCCTGGACCACACAAATGATGAACATCCAATAAATAGCTCAGAGAGTTGGCCTTGGGACTGTGTGAACAAGGACTGTGCTTGCTGTAGCCAATGTGGCCACAGACCAGTGTCAAAAGAGAGACTTAGACAGAGAAAGAAGAAGACTCACTGGCAATTCCACAATGCCCACAGGGACCTTGCTTCCCCATGCGCCTTGGGGGACTCATGGTGGATAGCCTGAAACTATGGTGGTGTCACACACCATGCAGCTCCATCATTCCCTGCTGCTGTTGTTGATGATGTTGGGAGCAGTTGTGTAGTGCATCCACCCTCATAACCAGAATGCTGAACAGCACAAAAGAACTTGGGAGGTCGTGAAGGAGAGAATGACCAATATGGCAAATGACTGCAGACAAACCAAAAAACAGTAATTTCAGCAGCACTCAGAGAGATGGATGACCATTGGGTTTGTACAAGCATAGAGAAGTGAAATAGAAGATAAATCCAGCTCTGCCAACATTCTACACTTCAACAGGTGCAAAGCAAATTCAGAGTTTGACAAAACTGGAATGTTCAGTGAAGAGAATTGAGGATCGCTCAATCTTTGCAAGCACCAAAGTCAGCCTGCAGACTTGGGGTTCACAGCTTCACAGCAGTCATTTACTCAACCCTAAAAAAAAATTCAAATTATGCAGAACAAACCAAGCAATTTCTGTAAACAAAAAGTTCAACCCAACCACACCACAATTTTGGTTCCAACAACAGTTTGGCTCAAGTGGCTTAGTCTCACGGAGCCCATCATGTAGAAGCAATAGCTTCCAACCTTCTGCTGCCGCTTTCAAGCATTGTCCAAATTGTTCACACCCATTCATGCACAAGGGAGTTTGCTACCTGCTGTAGCAGATTTCAAGCATGTTCCAAGTTGTTTACAATTACAACATTCAGTCAGTCAGTCAGTCAGTCAGTGGCAGTGGAATGTGAAGGTTGATTACGATGTTGTAGACTGAAAATCAATCAAGCAAGTGGTGGCATTGTTATCCTGCATTCAAAGGACATGCATCCTAGAGACAAGTGCATCCATCTATACATCCCTAGACATGGAGGAGGACAATATGAAAATCGACCCACCCCCAAGACAGAGAGAGAGAGAGAGAGAGAGAGAGAGAGAGAGAGAGAGAGAGAGAGAGAGGCAACAATAGAGATGATGACAGCAGCAGCAGCAGCAGCACGGCAACACAAGCAAATTGGAGGCTGTTCTTGGCTCATGGAGAGACTTAGCCATCCATCCGTACACAAAGCAAAGCACTTGAGAGAGAGAATCTGGTGACAACAACAATGATCATCATTCCCATAGCAATGAGCAGCGGCACCATAAGGACAATAGAGAGAGAGAGAGAGAGAGAGAGAGCTGGAGAGAAGAGAAGAGAAGAGTGTTCAATGATGCGCATGAGGAAGAGCACAAGGAAGAAGATGTGACCAGAATTGTACTTACAACCAGGGTCACTCCCAGGAAGCAAAAACCCCGAGTGTTTCTTGCAAGACTTGGTCAAATACAGAACCGCAACCGCTTTGCTCAACACACAAAATTAAGCAACAGGTGAATGAAAACAAAGCAAGCAAGCAAGCGGAAATGACAAGCGGGAAGTGCTGCAACAACAACAAGGATAAGCAAAAAGAGCAGAAGCAAGCAAATGAAGAAGGAAGGAAGAGAGAGAGAGACACACAGACTCAAAGACCTTCCTTCCTTCTACTTCTTCCTCCCTCAAATTCCACAGAAAAACCCCCCCCCCAAATAAAAAACAGCAAAAGAAACAACGAGTAGCAACAATGACAATACAGAAACAGGTACAGAAAAAACATGCATCAAAAAACGTACATGAATTTCCCGAACTCCTCCGCCAGGCCACCAAACTCCACCACCACCTCCTCAACCCCTACCACACCTGGGCTTCTACTGCCTTTGGCTTCTTTTTAAAAAATCCCGAAAATTCGGTTCCGTAGCGAAAAATACTCACATTACATCAAAAGAAAGCTCTTAAAGAGTAGCTGTTTACAAAAATGGTTGCAGCGGATTTGCTACAATGAGGTGAGAGGTGTTTGACGATGGAGGAGGTGGAGAGCTTCTTCCGCTTGGCCCTTTCTCTCTCTCTCTCTCTTTCTCTCTCCTCCTCCTCTTCTCCTCTTCTCCTCTTTCTTTGGTTTACTATATTTAGGGTTTTCCCCATTTTCCTGCTTTGTAAATTTGGAGCTTGAAATTTGTAATTTAGCTGTCGCTATCATACCACACCCTTCCCACACTTGCCTGTCTTTTTATTTTGTTATTATTATTATTATTTTTTCACCCTGTCTTTTTTTTAAATAAAAATTTTAAAAATTATTTTAATTTTAATATGCGGTTTAGGTAATTGTGGGTTTGTCACAAACCATCCTAATTAAGTAGACCTAGATTCCTATTAAGTTTTTTTTTTTCAATTTTTTTGTTATCGAAATTTTTTGTGAGTTTTTTTTCCAAAAATTTAACAAATGTTTTCCAATATATTTACTTACTTGCACTCCAGGAATAAAAGCTTCCAGAAATATCCCAATTCTTTTGTTGGAAAAACGACATAATTTGTTGGAAGAAAAACCACTGAACCTAAAAACACTTCTTTTTTTCTTTTTCTTTTTTTCCTAAAACCATTTTTTACTAAAAACTCTTTTTCAAAAAAAGAAAGAAGTGTTTTTAGGTTCAGTGGTTTTTCTTCCAACAAATTATGTCATTATTTCTTTTGACCAAAAAATTGAGGATTTTTTTTTGGAAATTTTGATTTTTTCTAGTGTTAAATTTCACTAATTTTTGTTTTTTTGTTTTTTTGGGGGAAAAAAAACTTCGCCAAATGTTTGATATCATAAAATTGAAAAAGAAAAACCCTTGACTTAACTTGGACTTCTTTTATGTCAAAGATTTAGAGTCCTACTTTCTATTTAACTTTCTTTTTTGGGTTTTTTTTATTGGCTCTAATTTGCTTTTTGGGGGTAGGAGGAATAAAATGTTTGCTTCATCCATATCAGTGGTTTTTTTATTTTATTTTATTTATTTTATTATTATTTAAAAAATTTCCTCCAAAATTTTGGTGTAGTCAAACTGGCAATCCTAAAAAATAGGATTTAGCCCAAACATGACTTTTTTTTTTTAAAGGAGAATTATTTCTACATTATGGCTATTCAGCTGGAACCTGTTACAGAATTTTGGTGATTTAAAAAAAAATCAAAATCTTACAAACCCATTAGGCCCATTATTTTCACCAAAAGCTTTTATATGTTTTGAAATCATAAAGCTATGCTCATTTGTTTTTGCAATACCTTTATAGAGTGTAAAAAAAAACCCATGGGCATTTTTAAAAAAAAGAATGCCCACATTTAATTTATTTTTATTTATTTTTATTGTGTGATACCTGGTGGGTACCCAATCGGGAACCCACTATATATCACAAATAAAAAATACAAAATACAAAAACAATTGTCGAGCTTTACACCATGCAACACCCCTTGGGACGGGGCATTACTCTTCACCAAAAACCATCTCATTTTCACCATTATCTTAGGTGCAAAAACCTTCAAGAAAGTATTTCTTTGTTATTTGACGGAGTTCTCTAACCATGAGTTCTCTAACCATAATCGCCCACTCTCTTCTTCAAAGGGTGTTTGTTTGTCTATTTGTTTTGGTTTTGGATGTGACCCTGTTGTTAACTCTCCCAAAAACCATAACACTCCACGCTTCACTTTCAATACCATTGAAAAGCTCCTTGATGAGGATGTTTGTTATTTTGTAATTTTTTAGAGCACCCATGGAGCATACATTATTGAATTTTAAATGATTTTTTTGGGTGAAAATTAGTTTGAAAAATGTAAATAATTTTTTTTCCCCAAAGAATGAGCATTTTGATCAGAATGGTGTTGTGATGGGTGACCTTAAATGAGGCTTAATAATATATTTGGGCCAACATCACATGGGCCCACTAGTTGTCATCTAGGTCAATTACCTATCCTTATTAACCATTTTGTTTGTGTGAAATTTCACATTGTTGCAAAATTTTGAAATTTTTGGGGGTCACAAATTGAAATTAGTTTGAAATTTTTTTGCCAAAAATTCAACAAAAATTCCAAAAAAAGAAGAGAGAGTTAGATTTCTATACATGGTTCAAGTAGGTAGCCAAAAACATATAAGAATGCTCAAAGTTTTTTCTTTTTCATATTTTGTGAATAGCCAGAAATTGGCTAAATTAGCTTATTGATGATCACCACCTCGACTACATTGCAAAATTGGAAAAACAAAAATATTGGTCCAAAAACCCTAATAATAAAAAAAGAGAAAAAAAAGAGCACAGAAAACCAAGGTTTTCGACAAAGGTGTGTTTCCAGGAGACTTATTGACTTACTTACAGGGCGCTCAACCCTCCAACTGGGGCTGGCTCCACCCTGGGTGTCCTGCCCTGTGAAGCTTCAGGGCAGGGGGCTGACGACACCTTCCCCTATGCATATTATGTACTACCCCTTTCAATGAAAATTCTGGGTTTTGGAATGGTACTTGCCATGGACAATGTACTCTTTGGGAGTGTTTAGGATCCATGCTTTCTTCAATGTTCTGCAAAATTGACCTGCAACTAGAATTGGACATAGGAAAGTGTGGTGAATAGTAAAGCTCAAGGTGGGTAGGTACTAAGGAGGGTGGGTAGGAGGGAGGGAGGGAGGGAGGGAGGGAAGGAAGGAAGGAGGGAGGGAGGGAGAGGGGAATATTTGATTGCTAGGACCAAACAAAGGCCATCATCATCATCATCATCAAGTCCATCTTGCATGGGTGGAAAAGAAATTTTGTTTAGCTATCTTTCAATACAAACTAATGACTAGGTCTCTACACCCAATTGGTGGATATGCATAACTCAACAAGCTTCCAAGGTTACCTATCTCCCAACCATGTGTTGGTTTTGGATGGTGGGAGTTGGGTGAGTTGTTGTTACCTTGCTTGATTTTTTGCTAGGATATTGTGGTATGTAAAGCCCTCGGCCACAGGCTTTACCATACACAAAACCTTATGTTATATATATATATATATATACCCGTTGAGTATCATGGGGAAAAATATGAATGAGCGGGCATCCTAAAAAAAAATGAAATGCCCACTTTGCCCCAAAAGTGGAGGAATAAATATGCTAGGTAGCATGCCCTCCAAAGAAATCCTGGCCGGGCAGAGAAACAAAGAGATGGACGACAAAACCTAACTCTTATTATCTCTGACATTTTACAATGAAGGTTGTTTTGGTTCATTTGAGTAAGTTAGATGGAGGAGCATTGTCCCCTCCAAAACCTCTCTTATCACCATTGTTGTGCAATAGGGTAAGTTGGGTCATCTATGCAAAAGTTTGGATCTTCATAGGACTTGGTATGATTTGAGGGATCCAGGACCCACAATGAGGGTGTGAGTACAACAAGGTAGGTATTTCATGCCTCATGATCGGTTCAATAATCAATGCTTCTTATTGTTGTCGTTGGTGGTCGTTTGTGAGCCATACTTGACATTTGAGTATGTTTATCTCCTATACCTAGGATATTGATCCATATTTTTTGTGTCAAAAAACAAAGGTACTAACTATTTTTTAGAGTACACATTACACATCACCCTTACTTAACCAATCAGCACACCAAAACCCATTACTTGAAAACTAGTAGTGTAGCTAGGACTACCAAATTTTCTCTACCTTACAAAGATAAGTACCTCTAACTCCAAGATTCAATGGAGTGTTGGATGAAACCTAAGCCTATCCAATAGCCACTCCAAGTTCACTTATGGTATGTATGATCACAATTGGTGTTAGCTAATTAAATTTTTAAAGTCTTAACATTAATTAACCTTAGAGTTTAGGTTACTTAACTCTAATAATGTGTAGACTCGTTAACCGAACATTAGTTACATGACCACATGTTTACACCTAGTGTCAAATGTGTTTCTATTTTAGGGTTTGTAAACTCAAAATGAATTTAACCTAAATCTTTGTTTAGACCTAACGAACCTTTTTGCAAAAGTAACTCTTTTTAACATTGTGGTGAAATTGCAAAAGTGGTTAGTTATTTTTTTATGTTTTTTTTTCATTTTCAAACACATTGCATGATGTATGAACATCATCATTGTTCATGCTTTGCTCAAATAACCTTTTCATATTGCTCTTGTTCCATTGTGTTTGTTATGTTTTTGTATGATTTTTGGAGCTTTGCATGCAACTTTCTTTTTTGGAATTTTGCATGTAACCTTTTTCTTCAAGTGTGTGCCTTTCTTGTTTTTTGTGTTCATGGATTTTGAGTATGAGACTCCAACTATTATAAGTTTTTTTATTTTGTTGATTTTGTTGTTGCAAGTTTTTGTTCTTAAAGTGATATGTTGCATTTTTTTCACGTTTTGTGTCAAAGTTGATCACTATAGCCAATGTTCGAGTTGTCAATATTCTATGTGCTTGCATCATAATAAGATTGCCTCCAATTTAAGGAGGTTTACAAAA
>Ga0116229_10000239_pt1 | contig 64917 bp, 51 predicted proteins | sample S1TSphgellanicum_3_FD_87313 | JGI IMG/M metagenome (GOLD analysis project Ga0116229, IMG submission 87313) | Host-associated microbial communities from peat moss isolated from Minnesota, USA - S1T2_Fc - Sphagnum magellanicum MG | ecosystem: Host-associated > Plants > Peat moss > Unclassified...
AAGAACCATTCATGAAATTGGGCTTGGATTTTGTGGGACCATTTAAACTAACAAGAAGGTATACCAAGAATAAATACATATTGGTGGCCATAGATTATGCAACCAAATGTGTGGAAGCCAAAGCGTTAAAAACAAACATTGTAGTAGTAACAACAAAATTCTTATATGAGTGTATTTTTATTAGGTTTGGATGTCCACTAATTATAGTCATAGATCAAGGGGTGCATTTTACAAATGATGTTATAAAACATTTGACATATCATTTCTTACTAAAACATGTCAATTCTATCATTTATTACCCATAGGGGAATGGTCATGTAGACTCCACTAATAACATATTGGGAACATTATTAACTAAGTTAGTTAGTGAGAATAAAACAAATTGGGATGAACATTTACCCACAGTCTTGTTTTCTTACAAAACAACAAACAAGGTAGCTACATGGTATACACCATATTAGCTTGTTTATGGGTTACATTCTTTAATTCCTACAAAATACATTATGTCAATCGTCAATAATAACCACAGATTTAAGGAAATTCGGTGAAAATGTGTAGGGTGTTAGAGTTAGAGAAGTTATAGGAAGATAGATTACAATTTAAAATTAAGTTAAGAACTCAACAATGGAATAGGGCTTTTTGGGGTCAATAGAAAAATAAAGAAAAATAATTCAAATTTAGTGATTTTTTTTTTATGGTTTCCAAAGGGAGTAAATCATAATTGGGAAAGTTCACTAGAAAATGGTTTGGACCATATAGGGTACAGTACATGTTGTCTAACAATATAGCCTTATTGGTGATATTCATTAATTTTGAACCTAACCCTATGTCGGTAAATATTAACAAGTTAAAACCATACCAATTTATTACATCTAAGGTGCAAAATTTTGAGGTACAAAAACCAATTTACTAGGAGGAACAATAGACCATAGATCAACCACAGAAAGGAGTCCAGGAGGATAGTGATACATATGAAGATGAGGATGATGAATAAATTGCAATATTGATGATGGGTGGCCATTGAAATTGCCCATTCGTCCAAGTCCTATCGTTGTGAAAATGTCTTTCTTTGAGGCTTCATTATCTAACACAATTTATGAGGTGATTTGCATGCCTCAACACAACAACCTTGAAATGATTTTAAGTTTTTTAATTGGATTACCCACCTATGTCCCCTTATGACCAAAAAAAGACTATCACATTCTGAAGGTGCTTGATGACACACCAACAAAGAAAAAAAGGAAAAAGAACTATGAGCCCAATTGCAAATGTCAAGATAATTGGGAATCATGATTTCCATGAACTAAGATGTTGCAAGGTGGTGATGGTGAGATTGAAAATTTCCATTGTTTAATTTGTGCATTGCAATGCATGGAGGGAAATTTTGTTGGGAACCAAAACAAATAACCTTGTGAAACGTGAAGGAAAAAGGAAGGCAAAGAAATTTTTTCCATAGTTGGATGTTAAAAAGGACCAATGGTATATAAACAATAGGTGCGATCACTTAACACTTCAAAAAATGCCTTTTATGTGTTTCAAAAATGACAATTTTGCAATAAGTTCAAGAAACCAAAGGTGAAGGGGGTCACGAGATAACAATTTGCCACCATATTTCACCTTCTCCAACATGGTAGGCCAATGCTAGTTTATGAGGTTTTGAAGTCTCTTTTCATTTTTTTGGGTGTTTCAAATATTCCCAAGAAAAATTAATCAAACAACATTGGTTGGATGACGGTGGAATTTATGTATGATCAAGTTATAAAAAAACTTAAAGAAGTCATTTGAAATGCAAAATTTCTTGCACTAACATGTGATGAGGTTACCATGGTTGATACACAATCCTAAATAAATGTGTCATGTTGTTGACCAATGATTGAGATTGAATACCCATTTTAATGTGTCTAGAACGTAGTACCAAAGGTTGTGGTAATAACAACTTGATCAACTTGTGGTATAATGGATGTCTTCAATTGTGGTTCATATCAATTCTTGATGTTGCCAAAAAGTGGTTTTCCTTTGGAGTTGATGGAATAAATGTTTTTTAGGTACAAATCTAGATTTTTTTATTTTATTTCAATAAGTTTTTTTTTTCCATGTATATTTGATGTTATTTCCATCTCAAAGTCCTAATTGTGTTGTGTGATAGGGTGCCCATAATGGGGTTACATGTTAAATACAAACTCAATATTCATTTCATTTAGAAAGGATCCAATGTTGTGCACAACACACCCAAGTTAGCAATGCAAGTTTTGAGTCATCTACCTATGGTATTTTGCATTGAGTTATTGTTACATTTTTTGTACACATTCTTTGGTCATAGTTAAAAAAAGCACATTGAATTTATTACACTTGTTGAATATATATGTTGTCACCTACTAAGAAAGTCTTGTCTAAATACAAGCCATTTTTAATGAAACTTTGCTTGGGTCAAGATAAAGTGGAATTGGCTATAATAAAGACCAATTTTGACTCATTGTTTAATGTCCATTTGCTTTTCAAGTTCACTTGTTTATTGCCATTGCATGAAATTGTTCATGCTTGGATTAAAAAAATTCAAAAGCAAGATGTTTTTGTGTGTGATTACGTTCTTGCCATAAAGGTTTGTCAATCACAATTGTACATTGTATGATAATCTTAAGATTGCCTTAATTTCTAATTCTTTTGAAAAGTTCAGAATCTTGTGGCTCACACACATCTTATTGGCTGACAATGAATATCACTAATGACAAATATGGGGGAGCCACTTATGGAATATCTTACTCTTCATTTTGATAGATATGTATTTTACGCAATTTATACCTCATTAGATTGAGGGCTTGTTTGCCCAATCAACCAAAATATTTGCAAGCAAGATGCCATATTTGCTTGCACCAATATTTGTTGTTCACCTTTTTAATTTTCTATTTTGTGTTTCGAATATGCTACTATGATTTTATGATTTATGCCATGACACTTTCCATTTGTCTTATGTTGTGATTCTATTTTTAATATTTTTTATGTGTTTTATCTTATGATGTCATGCCATTTTACCTTAGGCTACCTCCCATAGTCATAAATTTTGGTAATAATGGCTTTGGTTATTGATGTGTGCGGTGCCTATGTAATGACATGGTTAAATGATATTGGTGTAGGTGTTGCAAATGCACTCATGAAAGAACTAACTAACCAATTTTCAACTACCTCTTTTATGGATGCCATGGTTATTTATTCTCCACAATATTGACTCCAATTAAATTGTGAGAAATTTTTTGTTTTCATTTGGTATACATAAAAACTTATTATGTTCATGATTGCACACTCAAATCTATTATTTATTTCCCTATTTTTCATTTGGGTTGGATATTCAAGTTAACATGTTCAAAATCTTAATGAAAGTCAACTTTCCACCTGCTATGGAACCCCCTTTTAACATCAACCTTTTTATGCATCTTTCGAGGACATTTCTTTTTTTCTCCATTCTCAAAAACCACATTCTTGATTATTTTAAACTTGTTTGAAATTGCCACAGTGCACAAGTGTTGATATTTGCTAAACACACAAAAACATTTTCAACATTATCTTTCATGAAAAATAAGCTATGAAATTAACTTGCAAACCACCTACAAACAATTGCCAAAATGTATTTTTAGTTATTTCACACTCTAGAAACATTTCTTTATGATGTTTGTTATGACTAATGGAGGGAGGCCAAAAAACATTTTCCTAAAGTTGATCATTGACCACAACTGGTTCATGTTTCAAATTAAACGAAATGCCATGTTTTGTTGAATCTTTGATTAGTTATAACAAAATCAACAAAAATTTCAAGTCAATTTCGAATTTTGACCCTTCTTTTACAATGAATAAATTTTTTTTTTCTTTGTTTTACATTATTTTGATTGAATTGGGGGTGTGAGGAATCAAGACAATTGTAGTTTGTTTGAATAAAGAGGGCAAGGAAATAGTTGAAATATTTTTTGGACTAATTAATTCTTTGTTGTGATAAACCAAATGAACATTAGGTCTTATGTTGGCAAGTAATTTTTTTGTTCAAAACAAACTTTTGATTAATTTGGTTCTCAAAATTCAAATTATTTATTTTTTTTTAAAAACTTATATAAGGATGAAACTATTTCAATATATTTATATTCATCATAATTGCATTGGGAAAATTCCAATTGTTGCCAACTAATGTTATTTTTTGGTAATGATATAACCATATCATAACTAATCTTTGGTGCTAGTAAGTTGAAATCTAAGTCAACAATTAACTACAAAAACTTAAATTTCAACATTTTTTAGCCAAGAATCACCCATAGTAACCACCTTCTCAAAAGTTTTAAAATCCAAAAAAAAGTTTGATGTACAATGATGAACTTTTCAAGTGTTGATATAGGACGAGTCACAATCTTTTCATGAAAATATTGCAAGTTATTTGTGAATACAACATTTTTTATTTTTGCAAAGATGAAATTACAAAAGGGTATAAACAAGGTAATAGGAGCAAATAGTAGTCTCTTAAATTGTTGTGATTAGTCTTGATAAGCTAATATGGAAACATGAGATTAGTAGAAAAGTCTTGAAACAATGTTGAACAAAGGTGTTTAAACGATGTTTATGCATTATTTCTCAATGCTAAAACATTGAGTTTTGATTTTAAAATGTGTTGAAAAATATTTTTTATTCATTAGATTACTTTGAAATTTATCTAGATGTTAGATTGATATATTAAAAAGGATGTATTACGAATACAACACACATTTTCAATATTAATTTGATGTATGACACTTGTAAACATGTCCAATAAGCATTAATTACAATAACACTGGCTTCTTTTACCATGATTTGATTCATAAGGAAGTTTAGCTTGTAGTTAATCTAGAAAAGCAAAGCTGCATTTCAATGGTCACACACAAAACAAGGCTAATAGATTAATACTAGACCAACTTGTTGAGAGTATGATAATGGAACGCAATAAATGGTTTGGGCATGCTACAGTTTTTAAGCCAAGGTATTCTTGAAAAATTTTAACAACAAACAAAAAAAATAAGTTTAAAATTAATATAAAGAAGGGTTTTTGGGTGTTTCATCATTCTTATATTATGATGAGTGATCACCACCACCATTGCCATCACCCTTCAAACTTCACAAGAGATTGAAACTCAAAGCTCTTAAATCACTTTCTTCTTTCCTCCTTTCTTGCAACCTCCACAACAATAGATATTGTGCCCAAATGCCACCAAGTTTCACGAGTTCTCTATGGAGCCTTGCATCATGCAACAAATTAGGGGGCTTAGTTGGAAATTTCATGGGGCATCTTGTTAAAATGAAGTTTCTCATCAATAGTGGGGTCATGTCTTGGCAACAACCACCCTCAGTGAAATGGGTTTTTTGTTGTAAGGGTATTTTGGGGCATGCTGGTCGAGGTGCTTTAAAAGGCACTAAAACATAATGCAACTTTTCATAGTTGGTCACTAGGTTTCACCTCACAAATTTTTTTTCTTTAGTCAAATATTTGCCATTTATAAGAATAAATTTGGGAATTTTTTCCAGTGCAAATCAGCATTATTTTGTGTGAAAATATCTAAAATGAAAAATATATAAATAAAAAGGAATATTTTGTTACAATATTCCCATTTTTCTGAAAAAAAATTGGAAAAACTTTCACCACATCTGGACTCCACTTTTAGGTTGATACTAATTCTATAACTAGCATTTATACTGTTTAGATAGGTTTTTAAACCTTGTCACCATTTAATGCTAAATCCCTATTGGGATGATAGCCAATGACGCAACCTCTGAAACTTTTTTTGTAATCACTGGTGCAAATTTGACTAACTTTGCTATTTATTTGAAAAAAAATTGGCCAAAATTTTCAATATCACAAAAATATAGGGAAAAAAAAAAATTACACCTCACCCTGGTAAATGACTAGGAAGCAGAATGTGCGCCCCAACACCCATATATAGCAAAGGGTTGATTCGGCCATCCTTACAACATGGTTCTCCAGATCAAGTTGGCCGTCTGAGCGAATCCAACTCCATTTTCCTTTTTCTTATTCCTTTGTACATTTTCCAAATCTATGGTGTGTTTATAAATAAAGTTTTGCAGGGTTGTATCATATTCATCCAACTCTTGGGGAAGTTCACCTGACTTTGAACTCAAGGAACCTGCTTGTTCCACCAAAGAACACTCCTTTGGTGGTTGATTCTGATAGGCTCGCGGCCAAGAGGCTCACCCTAATAAGGCGTGCCTAGTGACTGCTTGCTTCCCTCTGCTGGGCTACTTTCCTACTGATGCCTTGCCTTGCCCAGTGACCATTTGCCTAACAAAGTTGACCAAGGGCACAAGGAGTTAATGGTTTTCATGTGGTCTTTCAGCCTCCTTTTAATCCCCTTATAAGGCACAATGGAGGGGGTCTTCTAAGTTCTTGGGTGTAACCCACCCAAACTTGGGCCACATGACTATGGTATAAATCCACATGACCATGGTCCACTATAGGGAGCATCTTTTTTGCGTGGCAGCACACTATTGGACATGAGAACAGCAGTTCTAAATCATATTCTCCTTGCCTGTCATATTTTTGTACTTCCCTAATTCCATTTTGCACATTCCTTATAGTTTAGTTGGCTGAACTCATAACTAGTGCATCGAGTAACCAATATGCTCTCACTCTCGGACAATAGACTATGTCCAATAACCAGCACCCTCTTGCTGATGATCACCTGGTCCATTATGCAAATCCCTGAAAACTATTAACATAACGAAGCAAGCATGCTGAATACAAGTGCCCATTTGGAACTTTGTGCTTGCCCAAAAAAGATCATGTATACTAGGGTAATGCTGGAGGAGTAGGGAGTTCCAAAAGTAAGCACCCACCCAAGACAGAGCTCAGGGGCGCTTGCATTCAGAACTCTCTCTCTCTCTCTCTTTCTCAGGGCGTAACTGAGCATGAAAAATGATGCAATGAGATTTTTTTCTCATAAACAATTATACAACAAGATTTATTTTTTCAGATGTCACGAGATAAAATGAAAAAAAAATTAGAATGGGCATCTCATTTTTTGAAACACCCTCTTCTTGTGCAAACCTATTACATATCTCCAAATACACTAGAAAAGTTGTGCAGCCAATGGGAAGGCTCAGCAAGCACTCAAAGTGCCTTGATGGGGGGAGGACTTCTTTTCATTTTTTCTTTGTTCCCAACATGTTCCCTTCAAGTTCTCAATGGGTTCCCATCAGGCTCCCAATATGTTCCCTAGGTTCCCAATGTATTTCCCTGGGGTGTTCACAATCCCATATGTTTTGCCCAAAGTCCTCCCTTTCTCACACCTATATAGCTGGGCCAAAGGGGTCAGTGGCACCCCACTCTCTGTAGAATCTTCTACTTTGGGGAGCCTCCATAGTTTCAACTTTTTTTAATTGCCATGGGCCAATGAAATTGGCTTAGTGCAAAAAACAAAAAGTTGGACTTGTGAGGCACCCCAAACTAATTAATATGAAACATAATAAGTACCCTCAGAAGTAGGGTAGAAGTGCATACAGGTGCCTGTTCGGAACTTCAGTCTCACACAAAAACCAATACACAATGGAGCATGCCGGGTAAAGTGTCCCCTTTCCAGTAATATAAATACAGCACCATAAAGCTGTTTTTCTTTGTGTGAAAATTCCCTCAAATGCAGAAAACAAAAATGAAAATGGGATATTTTGTTGCATATTCTCTGGGTGGGGGGGGGGCAAACAAGAAAGTCTTATTGCAGAATTCAAAATGCACCCCCTTTAAAATCTAAGTGGGAGTGTGTGCAAAGGGAGGCGGGGGCCATTTTTGTACCAGATTTTTCCATTTTGTACAGGTTTTACAAACATGTCTTAATTTAATGCCAAATCCCTATTGGTATGCTCGCATACCAAGGAATCCCACATCAGAAATTTGGACCAAAAAAACAAAACAAAACACTGGGTGTGTCACACTGGGGCCTTGTCATTTACATTAAAAAAGTATATCACGAATAATTACCTGGAAACATCACAAGAGTGAAATTGTCAATACATGGGTTAAGGGGGGTCTTCCCTACGACCGCAATGCGCATACGAATGAGGGGAAGGGACGAGTTCCGAGAAGAACGACGACAGTAGAAGTGCGACCTATACAAAAACTGGCGTCCTCCTCACTTGCTCGATCATTTTTTTGGCGGAGCGTATTGTTTGAATCGTGGCTTTGTCTTCCAGGTGGAAATCGGAGCTCAGATTACATACACTCGCGACAGTAGAAACAAAACTCTAAAGTTTCTACGAGAAAGAATTTTTGATTTCTTGCCATAGAAACTGATTCAGAACTCGTGGGAGGAGAGGGTCGCAGTTATCGGGGTTCGGAGAGCGAGCGGGCGATGATGCGGGGTAATAAGGAGGTCAAGCGCTGTCTCAGAGTCACAGTCCCCAAGCAGGAGACGCTCTCCGATTTCCTGTATACATAATTTCTCTCTCTCCCTCTCTCTCTCTCTCTCTGGTTGTTGTGCTCCTAAGTTCAGTTGCGAAGAAAGAGATCCAAGCAAAGAGCATAAGCAAGGCTTAGTTTGCTTCGATCGGTTGGAAACCCTGGCATTAGCTTTTTTGCCTCGCTTAAAAGCTTTTAGTCCTCTGAATATATCGTTCTCTCTCTCCCTTGTGTCTTTTTGTCGGCTTCTTAATAAATTTGTATGTGAAGCAAGCATGGAGCCGCTTGGAAGAATGCCTAGTAACTTTTGTACGTCTCTAACTCCTAGCATTCTCAAGGAACCTTGAGTCGTCTCGTCGCCCGACGACGTAGTTCATGACAGATAGAAGAAATACGTCATGCTAGGTTGCTGCACATCGAGATCTTCTTGTCCAGTGTGTGTCGATTCAACGATCATGACAGAATTGGTGGATTTGCGGCTGCGCCTCTCTGTAGGACGGCAAGCGGCACATTTCAGGATGGTGACATCTTGCTCAACAAGGAAGGACTACGTGTGATCTCACAAGATACCACTCCAACTGTACGTTCCTGCACAATACTTGGAGCCATTTCTATATTTGTTTTACTCTTGGTTTTTTGTTTTTACTGAAATCATGCTTTGTTCACAGATATGTTTCCTCCTTTTTAAAAAAAAACTCATTTGTGTTATGCCAACCTATGAATAATAACTGACAAGGACCATCGCACAAGCTTAAGAGAATAACTGTAATGTAGAGTGATCGGTGACAAGTTCCTGATTGGGGCTGCTTACTGTGACAGCATCGTAAACATGGGATTTTGGTCACAGGTGCAACCTGCAGCAGAAGAACAGATGTCTCTTGCAGATTTGGAAACTATAAAAGTTATTGGCAAGGGCAGTGGCGGGGTTGTGCAGCTTGTCCGCCACAAGTTGTCAAACAACATGTATGCTTTAAAGGTGAGAGGCTTCTCTGGATTGTTGAGGTCATTTTCGCTTAGCCCATATCTAAGATCCTCACTGAATCTTTGTGCTTGTGGAAATATTGGTCATATGTGCAGGTGATTCAAATGAACATCCATGAAGCAGTACGGAAGCAAATAGTGCAGGAGCTGAAAATTAATCAGTCCTCCCAATTTCCTTATGTGGTGGTGTGTTACCATTCCTTTTACAACAATGGAATCATCTCTATTGTGCTTGAGTATATGGATGGGGGATCTCTTGCTGACATCATCAAGCAAGTGAAGCAGATCCCTGAGCCTTTTTTGGCAGTTATCAGCAAGCATGTAAGCATTGGGTGCTCCTTGACTGCACTTCTTGACATCCTGTGCAAAGTTTCTAACTCTCAACTTGTAGAGAAAAAGAAACATAGTGGTAATGTTGCTGAAACGCAAATTTTCACACACAATAGATAATGTTCCTTAAAGATTTTTCAGGGAATACTTACTGGTGGAATTTTGTAACTGACTGTTGTTGACATTACATTATAGTGTTTTAAATCTGAAATAGAACACAATCCTTAGTGAAATCGGGTTGGGGGTTGGGTTAGGTGCTGAAAGGGTTGGACTACCTTCATCATGTCAGACACATCATTCATAGGGACATCAAGCCCTCCAACTTTCTTGTGAATCACAAGGGTGAAGTCAAAATCTCAGATTTTGGTGTGAGTGCAGTTCTGGCAAATTCAATGGGCCAAAGTGAAACATTTGTTGGCACTTGCACATATATGTCGGTATGTTGAACATCCTTTGGTGATGTTTTATGAGGGTTGGATGTTATCATCATCAATAGAAGTTTTAGTTTAAATGATTAGATCCTCTGTTCTGAAGTATTCACCTTGATGAAATGATAGTTGGAGCAATCTTGGAGCACCTTATGGTAACTCATAACCATAAGCAGAATTGTCCATAGTTTGTGAATTGCAGTTTTCTGATCATGGGAACCTGTGTCACCACCTTGACTTTGAAGCAGAGGCAGCAATTTTAGAACAGCTAAATGTGAAGTTAAATGCTTTTGGTGAGTACTCTAAAAGCTAATATGCATGCTTGTGAGAATTTGGCAGCCAGAGCGCATCAGTGGGAACAAATACGGGTATGAGAGTGATATATGGAGTTTAGGGTTGACATTGTTGGAGTGTGCTCTGGGTCGATTCCCTTACCAGCCACCTGGGGAAGATGAGGGCTTTCTGAACTTCTATGAGCTTCTTTCAACCATTGTTGAAGAGCCCCCACCTGTTGCTCCTGCTGACAAATTCTCATCAGAGTTTTGTTCTTTCATTTCAGCCTGGTATGCCCCCATCTTTTCATTTGGATGAGGGTGCAAGGAGAAATTAGGGTTAGGTTTCCGGTTTAGTAAGATATCTGCTGAGTTGATCACAAAGTATGTGATAATTTGATAGAGATCTGACAGCTTCAAACTCTGTTTTTGTCCACACAGCATGCAGAAGGAGCCTAGGGAACGATTATCAGCTGCAGAACTTTTGGTAAGTGTAATCTCTGCGGTTCTCATGGTGGCATGGCAATGGTCAAATCATGTAGGAAGTAAGTCTAGGAAGCTCACCTTAATCCTGTAACCTTACTGGCAGGACCTTGTAACCCTTCACTGGACCTTAAGAAGTATTTGCTTCCTATTCTTTGTCTGAATAGGCCTGTCAGTAACTTGCACAATTCTTAGGCCAGTATATAAGGAACTTGCAACAGAAGGACAACTGCAATGAAATTGTGAGAGGTGACAGTAATGCTCTGAAGTACTGATAAAAACAAAATTGTGTATGTGGCAGAATCATCCATTTTTGCAGAAATACTCAGAACAAGAGTATAATCTGGAAGCACTATTACCCCGATTGGTACCCCTTGCATAGGCCAGTCTCCAGCAAATGTTATTACTTTTCTGTTAGTGTTATGCTCCAAAGGTGAATGGATGTTAGTGTGTGTTAAAATCCTTTGTATTCTACTGGGAACTCTGTCCTGTAAATTCTAAATTATGTGCTAAATTGAGTTGGATATATCAAGAGTTCTCTTTTAAGTGGTTGCTTAACAAATTTACCACATTTAAATTGCATCTATTTATCCTTCTCTTATTGCAGATGAATCTTTAGCATTTTATGTCTATATCCTTGTTAGGCAAATGAAGTGAAAGTTTTTTCAGAGTGGGCATCCATGTCAAGTTCATACAAATGAACTGGAGCACTTAAAATGGGGCCTGAATTAGTTTGCAACTGTCTGAAGATCGTCTCTCTTTGTTGATCAGAACAGGGGCTGTTTGAACTCAATATGTTAATTATCATCTTTATTCATCTCCAGCAATTTTTTAAGCGGGCATTTACGATGTGAGCAATCTGCATTAAGTTACTCCAAGCAAACAGACATCCTGAACAGCTTGACATGATCATCTTTAACATCAATGCTTGGAATAAATGGATAAGAATCATATCTGCCAAAGGGAAGAGCATCAAATAGCTTGCCCAAGTGTTGAGAACTAAGGCATGAATAGTGCAACTGTTGGTGCCTAGTATGTCAAAGTTCTGCAAGTGTACACCTTTTGTGCATGTCATAACATGGTTTAGAAATTTTAACACATCTTGAGTAGTGTTAATAGTCACCCCTCAATCTTCCAACAATTTGATAGATTTTATTTAGCTTTTTGCTACCATCTTCACCTCTGGTAATGTCAAATGTTTTGAATATATTCATGTTTGAACATTAACTTTTTGTATTAAATATATTCAAACATATTATTGTATGATATGTTTGAATAAGACTATTTGAAAAAATATAAAAATGTTGAATTTGTGAACATTTTTTTAAATTTCACAAATGATCCAAAAATTTTGTATCTTATGTTCAACTCAATAAACAATTTTTTTTAAGAAACTTGAAATAGGCATTCATAATTTGCTTTATTTGAGCACAATATGAAGGGGAAAATGCATTTCAAAGTTTGAATGTGTAAGAAGATTTGAAATGAACATGAAATGTTGACAAATTTTATCATAGCATGAAGATGTAACAAATTGGTTAAGGATTTAGTTATGACCATGGAAGTGCCTTAGTTTATGGTCATGGAGGTGAAGGTTTATGGATTTGATGGATGCATTGGGGGTTGTTTACCCACAATATTGGCTACAACCAAAATCTGAAACAAAGTTTGTTGGTGACTTGACAATCATAAAGGTTGCCCTTTGCCAATTGAAGAAGGTGTGATTATGGCATTAAGAAATGGGTTTCAAAAATGTTATCACCCATTGCCTTTGACTTACAAATATATCTATTTGTGTTTACCATGAAAAACAATGCAACATTGGGAAAGAAAAAACTTTTGACGTGAATTCATTACCCAAGTTGAATGTAATACAAGTCATTGACTTAATTTGTCATGACCCTATCTTGGGTGCATGGCTGTTTCATGGCAAGAGCAATAAAATGTCCTTTTCATGACCAAAGGAAATTAAATGTTTCCAAGTGGAATCAAACTTAGCAAAGGAATGCACAATGTAAACACATTCTTAATGAAAGTGTAAATGTGTGAAAGTCAATGAGAATCATTCTCAAGCTTCCTAAGTTTTATTGGAAACAATTACAAAACAAACAAGGTTTCAAAAACCAAAGTTTATCAAAAGATACAATTGTATTGAAATCACAAGGAAGCAAATCACATGGGTTGAATGTGTCACAAACTATAATTATAAAACAATAATTTGTAGCAAATTAACTCCAACCTTCAAAATTTCTATGTGCACTCAAAAACTTGATAGAAGATAATGACTAACTGCTTAAAACCATTCCAATATATAGTACGTCCTAACCCTAACCTAGCCACCACTTAATCCTACCTTAGCCACCACTTAACCCCAATATCCACCACCTAACCCTAATGTAACTACCATTTCTAAACCTTAGCTACCATCATTCAACCTAACCTAACTATTACAAGGATGTGAATATTATTCATCCTTTTGGTGAATGTTCAACACATTCATTAGTTTCGGGGATCAAAAACAAATATTAATTTTCAACAAGTTTAATTCTCACTTTGGGAATTGGTCCTTGGAACCTTTAAGGTATCCTAAATCCAAATTGGCCCCTCATTAACCCATTGTAAAGGTATCGAAAATAACTATATTAAAGTGAAATCACATTCCCAAAACAAAAACTTATAACACAACTTATGGCAGTTTGAATGAGTAGGAGTCAAATTGCCAAAATGATTCCTAATCATTTAATCAATTCACAAAGGTGTCAAATCAATTTCAATTGAATTTTTTTTTTCAAGGCAACAACTTCTCATTTTGAAAGTTTTCAAATCAAAGTCAAAAGGAGAAAGTTATGAACCTACAAAATTATGGGATTCATAATTTATCAATTCTAAGACTTTTATTTAAAAATTTCAAGAAAAGTGCCATTTTAATGTAACCTTTGTGAAGAGATGTAGAATGTATTATAAGGAGGAGATTAATGACTCCTCCCAAGTCTAAGTTGTAGTGAACCTTGCAAGTTCATGGCTTGTTCACACACCAATTTGCTCCAAATGCATTGATTACCTTCTTTTCTTGGTTTCTGCATTTTGACGTGTCTATGAGCTCATTTTGAAAAGCTTGTCATCCTCTCCAAAAGCTCCCACACAACCCACTTGTCTCAATGTGTGATACTAAAGAACATGCCCAAAGTTTTCAAGTTTTTCATTGCACATTGTATCAAAAAAATTACCCCAATATCTTGTTGTAAGCTTTTGGCAAATATATTGCCAAAATATAACTTGTCATTGTGATTCATGTGAATGTCATAAATATATAAATCATATCATGAAAAAATTATCACCATCAGCCTACTTCATTAAAGTATGAAATATTTGGATTTCATTTTGTGTATAAATTGAGATTAATTCTTCTTTTTTTAGAAAAACATGAACAAAATACATTTTATTTTTATTTTTTTTTGTTAAGTAGAAATGCGCCTACATTTTTCAGAATTAATAATTTTGAATATGGCCTTGTTTCGATCATGATTTTTTAAAAACTATTATTTTCAATGAAATTGACCTTCAACACATTTTCATAGTTAAAACAATATCCAATTTCAATTTTTTCCACATCATGTATATTTTAAATTGAAGCTAAAATTTCCCATATTTTAGAATAATTTTCCAGCCTAAAATGGGCATCCTACATTATGTGAAAAATTGTCAATTTACAATTGGGCTCATGATTGGTTTTTCAATCACAATTGACATTTATGACTATCTACATTCTTTAATCACCTCGAACAAGTTGCAAACAACACCAATCACACACAACATGATGTGACATCACCATGTCACCCTAGTTTTATCCCATTGTGGTTACCAATTTATCCATCATTTCCACATGGATTGGGACAACACCTCAATTTGGAATTGGTTGTGTGATTAATGTGATTAATTTTTCCATTAATGTAGACTTGTACACTTACATATATTTAGTAGGAAAACAATTGGTATGTACATGTAATCCTACCTAGGCCAAGAAAGCTTAATCTAACTTAAAAAGCCTAGCAAGCAATCATAATAAGCAAACTTAACCTAATCAACCAAACATCTTTGGCATGTGACATATAAGTTGCAAGTATAAAGAGTTGAACCCTTTGCCTCCTTTTTGAAAAACCAAGTCCACAACCAATTCACTACACCCTTTGTAAAGTAATTTTTTAGTCAATTTAATAATTATGAACATGTTTGTACCTACATTTGTATCAATGTTGTGTGTGTAAGTGTTAATAGCCATATATACAACATGTAAATCCAATGTAAGTGTAAGTAGTGTATATATTTATTTTTTACATTTAAACTTACATGAGGCCAATGTAAATATTTATCACATACATTTACATGGCCCTGTGTAAATGTTTTGGGACATGTAAGTGTAAGTATTAAAATTATTTGTAAAGTCACCTTGTCTTTGGGCCTCCTTTCACCCCAAACCTTTTTTTCAGGGGCATCCATAAAATAAGTAAATTTATTAGATTTGGGAATGAAATGTTGAAAATCAATGTCGCAACCCCACTTTGAAGGAAGTGTGAGGTCGCCACTCACACTCCCGAAAATGGGACTTGGAGTCCTCTGGAACTCCCAAAAACTCATAACGCGATTGCAGGGGTCAAAACACCTCGCCTTGAGGTGTTCTTTATACCGTTCGAAAGGTCTCAAAGTGTAAATGTCTAAAATGGCCTTGCATTAGCCATTTGGACATCTGAAGCACAAGTTATGGTCGAAAGAAGGGCCAAAAGTCAAATTGTCAGTTTGACTCCTGACCACTAAAAGTCGGGAATCGACCCGATCCTGATGTTTGCAGGCCAAATGAGGCACACCATTGAAAAGCTCTCGAGGAGAGCTACAACTTTGCTTTAAACCTCGTCCCGATCTGAAGTCGGGGTGAGAAGTTATGAGCATCTGAAGTCCCGGGAGTCAAAACTGGGACAGTTTCAGGACTCCACTTTGGGAGTACCGGGAAAAAGAGCCATTTGGATGTAGGCGCAGCTAAGAGTCGCAAAGAATACTATATGGGGGAAGGTGGTGGCTTCCCTCGAGTCCGGGCCGTGGTGAATCAAGTGAGTCCAAGTTGCCCGTGACTTGTTCTAACACCAAAAAGGTGTAGAATGAGTTATAACCAACTTGTTGGTTGGATTTGGATGCATGACCGATAACTAAGTAATCTTGTCCCTCTTCCTAATCTAATCTCGAAGCTTTCAGCACCCCCCTTCTATCCTTTTTAGTGCTAGAAGCTAGGAACGGCTCCAAGTCCCAAACTATTTCGGCAATTTGACATAGCTGGATCCCTTTTGGGTCTAACAAGGGACTTGGGAGTGCGTCAATCAGCATTTAATGCACAAGGTTCAAGACTAATAAATTTCATTATGGGATTTACACTTACACAAAGTGTAAGTCCCAAATCATTTACATGCACAACACATATTTGTACTTACATACATACTTACCTACCTACCCTTTACATGTTACTTACCTACCTAATTATGTACCTATCATAACTTTAAACCTACGTACATTACCTAAGGGTTATATAGCCCTACTTTGGGGTTATCTAGTAGTTACTTTGGGTCTACCTAGGCTTACTTAGGGGTTATATAAGGGCACATATATGCTCAAAGTCTTTTACCTTAGTCCTTTGCAAAATTAGTTACTTCTTATGCAATTATTATTCAAATTTAGAAGTCTTTCATTAAAACCAAAACCCAAAATTTAATTCAATAAATTTTTAATTTGAATTCCTCAATATTCATATTAGCATTTAACACAACTTGGAATGATTAACATAACTTTAAAATGTCAAAACAAAAACATATGTAAGAATTGTTGTAGTTTCACCACTATCCAACATGGTCTTTGGCTCCTTTGAAAGTATTTACACCCAAAAACTATTTAGGGGGACCTATTTAAGGACTATTTAATATCTAAGCTATTTCCTAAAGGTTACCTATGTTATCTAAACTACCTATGGCCCAGATTTAAAGTTTATTCAATGTCAATATATGTTTTTTTTAAAAAAAACTTGAACCTACTTAAGACCTACCTAAATCTACAACATAATAATTAAGTAGTATTCACCTAATTATTACCTAGTACCTATAGGGTATTACCATTGACCCTACTTATTATCAACCTACAACCTATTTATTACCTACTTGTGTAATTGTAAATACATATTACAAGTTGCAAAAACAACTAAGTCAAATGTCATTGGATGTATTTGGATGTGATTAAATGTAGTTAACATTAATTGATTTTTCATCCAATCCATACCACATGTGTGGAATGTAATTACATCTACAATTAGAATGTTGGTTGGTACCCAACTATAATCACACAAGGGTATACAACTAAAAACATTTGTGAGTAGGGTGCCACAAGAAACTACTTTGACTTTAGTTGAAAAAATAGTCATAAACAATTGTAAATGCATAATAATTACAAACACATGGGTTGGAATGTACAAGATTTGATGTTATGTTGTATATGTCAAGGATAAAACAACTATATAACTTAAAGAAGATTAAAGTAATTCACCAACGAAGAACTTGATAATGAAAAAAAATTAGATGACTTTATTGGTTAAACAAGGCATGATACAAATTAAACATGAGATGAACTAAAAATACAAATGCAACAACTTATTTTGCTGAAATTAAAAGTGGTGCCTTTTGGACATTTTAAAATATTTTCCTAATGGAACCTTTCAAAAGATCATCAACCTTTTGAAAAGTTCTATCAATTAAACCTTCCTTAATTTTTTACTACATAACCTTTTAAACACTTCCACCAACCACATCTTTTAAGAATTTCTACCAAGTATTTTTTTAAAAACATTTATAACTATTTTTTAATTATCAATTATTTGATTTTTTCAAAAAATCCTTGAAAAATATGATTTAAAACTTCCTTTATAATTTATTGTTTGTTATAATATACATGTTAATATTCAAGTTATATTTAATTGAAAAAAACTTTAATCTTTCATGATATCATTTGTTGTGGACTATAATTTAAAGTCATTGATCAAAATTTTACAATTTTTTTCCCTTCTCATATTCAAAATGATGTGAATTACACATTTAATGTGTTTGTTAAAATGAAATTAAAATTAAAATGATGGTTTTTTTCCTTTTTAAATTCCTTGCATGATTTTGAAAAAATATCAATATATATATATTAAATTATGATTCCTTAAACTAATCATTTCAATTTTAAAAATTGAACCCCATAATTTTTGCAATGTGCATGATGTACAAAATTCAAAGTTTCTTTGTTATTTCATGATTAATAAAAGTGTGTTGTGGCAAGTTGGATGAAAATAAAGATTTGAAGGAATGTGTAGAAAAAAATAACACAAATTATGATCTCAAATTATTGGCATAAAACTTTTTTTGTTACAATATGCTAAATTAAGTTTTTTTCATCCTCAAATGTTGATAGAAATTATTCATATTTTTACATGTCATTATTGAGTGTATATTACATCACAATATGTAGGTTATTGGTCCATTCATGGTTGGGGTATCAAAAAAAGGAAAAAGGATTCTAAGATTTGTTTAGGGCTACTTTCTACTAATAACATTTATGAAACAAATTTATTATTATATAATCCAAGATAAGATAATTCATGTGGTAGTGGTGATTTTTTAAATGTACATAATTGTGCATGAATATTTTGATTTACAAACATGAACATAGGATATGCCAAAATGGGTTTTAAAAATCAACTAAACATGGTTTTTGGCATAAATTCTCACACATGTGATATGCATTTAGAGTTAGAAATTGTGAACTTGATGAATATAAATTATTTATCTAAGGGTTGAAATGAGCTAAAATCTATGTCAAAAAGTCAACTTTCTATAATTTATTCTTATATATTGTTTATGTGGTGCCACTTTAATGGTATGTTAATCATGACAAATTATGCTTGATCACTATTATGGATGTTATGAAGTCTAAATTGAATCATTACATGTTCCAATTTTGAATTTTGGTTTGAACAAAGGATGTTTAATGCTTCACTCAATAATATTATTTTCATTTAAAAGGCCTTTTAATCCTCATAATTCAAACTCTTTAATTTTCAAAAAAAATCTTATAATGTGGGACTATTAAACACATCTAAAAAACATTCAAACCTAAAAAAAATCATTTTTTTTTTTAAATTTGGAAATTCGGGGTCTATTTAAAGTTCATGAACCTTTTACAACATGCAAATGTGATACAATGTATATGATATTTAAGATCTCAAAATGTTTGGATGTGATTTGAAATTGTGATCATGTTTCAAAACAAAACGGAAAATTTAATAAAATATGTGCATTTTTAAAAATTCGTATTTATTCAAAAATGGTTAACACAAAACATTAACCTTGAAAACTACCTAACCAAAAAAAAATTTAATTCTGAAATCCACGGTGGTGCTCAGAATGGGAAAAATAAAATAAAATTTAGAACCAGGGCAGTTCTTAGAACTTGCCCCAAAAACTGAAACCATTGGTTCTCACAAAAAAGTGAGAACCGCCCAACACTGCTAATAACCTGCCAATCTTTACTTAGTATTCATCAAGGGGTACATAAGGCCCATGCTAAGCTTTAAAAGGCCTTGCATGTACTTTGTAAAATCCCAGCCAGGATGTCATCATAATACAATAGGGTTTTAAGTAGGAAAATGGACAATATTACGAATGTTCTAAAACATTTCGAATCATTCCACGGTCGAAGTAACTCTAGGATACCCCTTCACAATGCTGTGAAAATATTCATCCATGGGAAGGATGTAAACCCCAATTGTGTTCAAACTAACTAATGTAATTTAAATTTTATGCCCATTGAATATCCTTCTGGTACCCTCCGGGTATCACAGAATTTTTTGAATATATATATATAGATAACATGGGCATCTTGAAAGGAAATGCCCACCCCCAAAGACGGAAAGTGCCTCCTCTCAGTAGAGGAATCATTACACTTGGTAACATGCCCTCCCAATACACTGGGAAAGTTTCCTGCAAGGTTTTGAGGTGCAAAGTAAAGCCCCTGGATGTGCATACAATCCCACGATGTGAGGCTGCACACACCCCAAGGGCTTTAAAAACAGAACATTAACATGAACTTTAAAATGCATAAGTTGCAAGATGTAGGAGGTGGAGGGTTCTCACACCTAATCCTTAAGAGTGGGACGGGTCTTATGCCTAGAGGTTAAGGGATCTTAAATAGGCATAAGATCCCCCTTAAGTGGAATGTCATGTAATATATCTTTATCTTTTACTATCATTTTCTTTTGTCTCCTAAGCCTACTGTATAAAGACATCCTATCCTTTACGAAGGGCAAGCCATTTTCCCTTCCATATGCTTGGAAATGAGAACTTGGGCTTGGCCACTGTTTCCCTGATCTCACAAAATGGAAACCTTAGGAAATGCCTTTTCCTGTATGAAGAATCTAGAAGGTCCTCTCTTGTTTTCACAAAAGGAAGAAAATTCTGAAAGAAATTGTCGGGGAGGAAAAAGAAAAAGAGACCCAAATGAAGCATGTTACTTAGAGGAAGTACTTGTATTTCTTAGTTTGAAATTTGATCACCCATATATACTTGCCATGATGGTGCTTCTGCAAACACTAGTCAAAATTCCAGGTATCTTTATACTAAACAATCTATAAACTAATGGAACAACCATAATCCCAGTTTTGATGGTATGTTCCATGTTTCCTTGAAAAGGAGCAAATTAAGGAGCTCAGAACTCATTGACACATTCAAGCTTTTCAGCTGTAACAACAGTAACAAGTAGTGAACATGAAAAAGAATTATCACATGCCAGTGGTGATTGAGACCTGGTCTAGACAATGTAGGGTGGTCCTCTAGAAAATAGAGAATCAAAGGGGCTACTACTACCTAGTATCAACAGCAAGTGGTTCCACCCAGTGGAAGTGGAAAGACATTTCAAAATGTTTTTCATGATCCATGGAATCCATATTTTGGGTGTATCAAAATACTTTTTTTTCACAAAGGAACATAAATTGCACCTGAAAATGAACCCCCCTTGCTCCATATGAGATGAATGTACTACTTGACAAGGAAGTTGGTGATGTTGTTGCACTCATAAAATTTGGGGTGGAAAGAATTGCATAAGGAGCTCATGGGTCAAATATATAATGGGGCTGCCAAATTGTCAACCACAAAGCAATCATGAACCAAGACCAAAGGAAAGAAAGGACAACTTTGCTTTTGTAGGACTCCAACTACAAATATAAACTAAACAAATTTGCAGAGAATACAAACCAAATCTTTGTGACCTCAGGGGAGGCTAACACCTTAGGGTGGGGGCATTCCCAAAATAAGGGGCCTAGGATGAGGGATAGCTAAGTCTGGCCCCACATTTTGGGAATGTCCCCCACCCATGGGCTCTACCCATCACAAAGCATTGTTAGCCATGATTTTAGTAGGAATTAAACTTTGTATTGCTGTTGGGTTCTTGTGTATCATACTTCACATAGTAACATGTACTCGAGTAGTAAAGACATGTTATGAAGCTTAATCTGTGAGCAACAAAACAAAGTAGAAATGGAAGCATGCTCAAATAGACTACATGAGGTAAAAACGATAACAATGACTTGTGTATTGGGTCCAACCATGCTATTAGGAACCACATGTGCCCTTTTAATCCCCTACTTTATTCTTAAAATATTTTTAGAATTTTTTAATATATCTCTCAAAAAAACATTAAATATTTTTAGATTTTTTTAATATTATCATGTTAAGGTGTATATTTTAAAATTTTCAAAATATGTCGTTAAAAAAAATTCAAATTGTTTTTTAGTGTCAAAGTTGCTTTTAGCTACTTTTATGTTTTTAAGTAGTGGTTACAAAAGGTTAAAAGTCCTTAAACATATTTTTCACTCATTGAATTGATTCCAAATTTTTACGATATGTACATAACATATTCACAAAAAAAATTTATAAAAACATTATTCTATTTTTATTTTATTTTTTTATAATCCAAAGTTCAAAAAATTAAGCAGTGGTTACAACTGCTTTTGGTACAAGATAATATGATTGCACCTTATTAGACATTTTTTTTACAATATATGGTTCTAAGCCCCCACAAAAGAATACTTCCTACTCCTTATATCTCCATTATTCTTCTAGCCTCTTCGAACCTTTGGATAATTGGTAGCCTACAATTCACATCAAAGTCATTGTCATTTGTTGCCTCTTTGCCATCACCATTGGTGTAGGCATCATCACCACCATCATTGTGTCCTTGTTCCACCTCTGAAATGTCTATAACACACACTTGCAATTGGAATCCTCGCCCAACTAGTTTTGTCACGAATTGTTTAATGAGACATTGTCCATTGTAATCCATGATGCCATCAATATGTGCTTGTTCATAAGATTGTTTAGCTACAAATGGAATGGTTGGCCTATTAATTAACATTTTCCCTTGAATTGTGTGTTGTGTGGACAAGGACGGAGCACGGGGACAAGGAAGGTTCATTGAAACATCTATTGTAGCCAATCATGTCCCCACTCCCCAACCTTGAGGCCGAAGATGGGACCACATTGCTGGGATTATAGAGATCAGCGCATCGTCATGACCCAAATGTGGTTGATCAATGAAAGTAGTGGCATTGTTGATCATAGGAAAGTCCAATGTTTGTATTTTGATGGCTTCATCCACATGGCATGCAAGAAACATGGAAGGATCAACATGCAACTCAAGTGCACTTGGGGTGGCATCTTTGGCAACTGGATCATAATATTGGCACTTGAGTGCACATTTGAATCCATTGTCCAGCTTCACTCCGTTGAATTCTCGTTTCGTTGTGCCACAAGTTTGTCCCTTCGATCTAATTGCTCATAAATGACCCTTGGTTTTTTTTACATTGGTGGGCTAGGGATGGGGGAGCTCAACAAGGTGCTCGGGGGATGCCTCCCACATGTCCATGTCTCCAACAAGGCTATCATCCAATGGCACGTCAATGTTGCCATTCTCTTCGTTCCCCTTTAATGCTTCCCACAAGCTGTGATTGGAAATCAATCGATTAAATGACCCATTGCCAAGTGAATCCTCTATGTGGAATTGGTACAGGTCCTCTTTGGCCTTGTCCTCATTTGACATTAAAAGCTTTGCTTCTTCCATGTTAGGTTTGGAATCGTCATTTGAACTCTTGTCAACTTCCAGTCGTACCAAGCCATGGGGTTAGCTCCAAGACGTTCTTGCAATAGCATGGTGTTACTATAAATGACAAGAAGTTTTCTACCCATTTGAACCCTAGTCGATTTCAAATTTTGTTGTGGACAAATGAATGTGAACTCTAACTCCTCTCACACAAGGATGTGGAACACATTTGCACCAAGATGTGATGGGTAATGGGTGCAAGTTTGTGTGCACTTGTTTCACAATAATCCCACCAAAATTAACAAAATCAATCAAAATTACGCCATAGGCATGCGAATTACATGTGTTCTTTCATAGCACCTCGTTCAATGTTTTTTTGGCATTTGCATCATCATGGAGGTGAACTTCACCCAATAAGTATGGATTGAGGAAGGCTCCAGCATAATGTAAGTTAGTTCTCAACATTGCCCACAATGGTAAAACTACTGTTCTGTTGCATCTGCAATGTCTTAATCAAGTTTAAACGATTCATCTCATAATGACAACACATGTCTTTCCAAGGTTTTCATGATAAGCCATGTATTCCCCATGCAAGGTTGCTTACCATTGAATTCCTTTAATGCCATTAAGACCAATTCCACCATGTGCACAAAGTTGGCACACGTGTCTCAAAACCCATCTTTCTTAATGTTGCCTTGCACAAACCTTGCCTTGGTGAGGGACTTGTGTCGGTGGGCCCTATGAAGTGTGTTGACAAAGGTGCTCCATTCTGGATCGATGATAATTTGCTCAAGAGCAAGTTTCACCTTCAACAACCTTTCAATAATTAAGAATGTGGTTGTAAATCACGTTTCAACAGGGTTTTGAAACATCAATTTTTGCTCGAAATGACAGAAGATTGGAAGTGGTGTATGGTGTCCCCATATGAAGCAAATAATTGCTTTCGCCTTCTTCATGATCCACTTCACCCACTCTTCTTTCCCCTAATCTTCTAGTAGTAAATCCAAGCAATAAATTGCACAACCTTGGAAATAAAGGTTGGGGAAATGACAGGTTAAAAGGTTAGTTGCATTCTACATCTTTGAAGCATTATATGTACAAATTTGTACAATGTTGTTCTCTCCAACAATTTTAATGTATCTAGCCAAGGTATCATAGATAGATCTATTCCACATCCTTACGCTTCCTCATTGTGTCAATGGAACTTAAAAATACATCCTTAATAGGAAGAGAAAACATCATGTTCAAAATGGCCGCCTTGACACATTGTTTCGCCCATTAAAACAAATTTTGGTTCCATATTTGTGCATGGAGTTCCACATCTTCTCAGAAACATTCTTGGACACATCAACTTTGGATTGTTTTAATAAACCCATGTGCAATGTATGGTAAATTAGGGGTTTGTAGAATGTTCACACCTCTAAAGTGGTTTTCATAGCTTCTATGAATGTTGGGTGTTGCGCAACATTGGACGGGATGTTCGCTTCATAAAAAAAAACGCCCACTTCTTGTCCAAAGCTTGTTTTTGGGTAGAGTTTCATCCCTCTTGTAAGGATACTTGTTGAAAGGTTCGACTTGGGTTATTTGTGGATTTGTTAGGACCTTTGATGTTGTTTGTAGGTGGAATGTAGATCCAAGCACCTTCAACTTGAGATGTTGATGTAGTTTCCCCCTCCATAGAGGTAATGGGTGTTTCAATGGCCACATCCTGCATTGGTCCATCAAGCTTTGACATAAAAATGTCATCTAGTGGTCGAGGAACATTGCGCTCACATGAAACAAATAATACCTTGACTTTTGGTTGTGCCTTTGGACAAGCCAAAACACCACCTTTTGCATTGCTTCCTCCTCAATATCCCAAATGGTAGAGCATTCTATCCTTGGAATATGTCATCACATTGCTATAAAACCTACATTTTAATCTCCCCGACTTGTTTATAGGCTCCATGTACCATGGGTCCCATGCATTCCACCTACCCTCCATCGGAAAGCACCATCAACAGGATAAAAAGATTAAGGGATTTAGTAAATGAAAATAGGGACTCAAGAATTTGGTATGTAACAATAAAGTTCAACGCACTTTAAGGGCTAGTATATGAAATTGAACACCAATTACAAATGTAATATAGCAATCCGTAACTTCATACACCTAAAACGTTATCACCCGTCCCTTCCAAGGTATATGACAAAGGTCATTTGCACAACACAAAGCCCACACACCTCAAAGGATAAAATATTTTTTCTGAAAAAATTTCAAATTTTATCTACTAGAATGGTGACAAAAATTTTGCATACATTTAGTTGCGAAAAACCAACGAACACAAAAGCGTAATTTTAAAGCTTGTTTCTTACCATAGTTTTGGTGATGACAATCACAATTTATCACCAAATTGTTGGGTGACGGAAATACATTTCCGTTGCCATGTGGTTCAAATGACAAAAATAATGCATGTTGCCACATGATTGGCAATGACAATGTATTCTATTGCCTGATCATTTGATGATGGAAGCATTTTGACGATGGAAACATATTTTCCATCGCCAAATTGTTTGCTTTTGTCACCACACGATTAGGCAACAAAAATATGCTTCCATTGTTAAACAATTTGGCAACGAAAAATATATTTGGTGACGAAAATATACTTCCATCACCAAACAATTTAGCGATGGAAATATACTTCTATCACCCAACAATTGGTGCCAAAAATCTTGCTATCACCAAAAGGTTGTTGCCAATAACATTTTCGTTGTCATTTTGCTTTGCCCATATATGGCGATGGAAATTGTTTTCTGTCACCATGTGTCCACAAGGCAAACTGGTGGGGAAAAAAAATGTCACATCCAAACAGATGGACATGACTGATGTGTCCGAACGGATGGTGATGTGATGCATGATACAAATTGGCTACATGATGTTAATTATGACAACCTTACATGGAACCCTACATCTTTGGCAATGGAAGCAAAGGCATCCCAAATAGTGTCATGGGATGTAATTCATTCTTCATGATGGGAATAAAAAAGAAGGTGAATCCCCATTAGATACAATAATTGGCGACAAATGTAATGGGTCAAACCAAGAATTGAAAGGTGGGGAAGACCCAACCTAGTACACAATGTGGATGAGAAAACATTTGAAGCCAAATGAAATGAAGGGAAAATAGGTTGAGTTGAAAGCAAGCATTAGCCTTTGGCCCTGCACAAAACCTTAGGCATGAGTAATCGATATTGAACTCAAATCAAAAATAATGTTCGAAAATGAATAGTTATGTAAACTCTCTAAAATGTGCTCTTAAAGACGATTTGCTCCTCTCTGTGTAAACTACTTGGTTAAGGTACATGAACTGTTATCCCTAAAAATAAAAGTTCCTATATTAACCTCAAATAGGCTTGAAAAGGAAACGGGCCCAAATTGGTGGCACCTATTGCCTCTAATAAAAATGGGCAACTATCTAATAAAAATCTAGAGGCAATGATGGGTGTGGTGAAGGCCCAACTTGCCATGTAAGCTACTGATGCAATAATTTCTGTTAAAATGAAGCTTACACCTCCACAAGAAATGGGGAGAAACACCTATTGAAACACCAAGGAGGTTTGTAGGCATTGGAAAGAGTCTGGGCTTAAAAGCCTCCCAAAAACCTGCATCGAGGTGGAGTCGAAGAAAGTAAGTTGGTGCTGACAGTTCAAGAGAAAGGGGAAGATTCAAAATAAATAAGATGGTCTTTGCACGAAACATTGGGGGAGGATCCCAAAAGTTACTTGAACATCCCCCAACCTCGGGAATGCATCTGAATGTCAAACGTCCTTGTTTGAAACATCATGTAAAAAAGAAAATGTGAAAAAAACAAAACTGAAGGAGACACCTAAAACTTTAATGCCGTTTAAAGGGTAACAAAAACTAATAAGAGGGGAGAAATCGAAAGGTAACCCAAAAGGAGACTAAGTCGCACATTTGTGGGGTTGAACAACCAACCCCACTCTACCCAACTAGGAAGCAAAATGATCAAAAGTGGAAGTAACTAATGAGGTAAGGCCAAGAATGTGGGTGTCATCAACTAGGGTGGGGAAAAAATAAAAAGGAAAAAAAATGTCAAATTCTGCAAAGTGCGAAAATGAGCAAGAGCAAAAAAAGGACCTACTAGCAGATCACCCTAAGATCATTTATAGAAGAAGTAATAATAGAAAAATCGATGGAAGGATAATGATGACTAAAGTAAAGGGGGAGGTGTTGGGCATAAAAGGATCAAAGAAAACGAAAAAACTACGACAAAAGATTACCAACTATGCAAAGCTTTTTAAAGATGACCTGATATGAGATTATGTTGAAGGCATTTGCAAAATCCACTTGTAACACCACCCAATCAGGATGGGCATCCAAGGTAGGTCGAATAACATGCACCACTGCTTCACATCCACCCTTAACTGTGACTCCAAACTGATGAGGAGACAAATGAGCAAAGATTGTATCTTGAAGTTGTAGGCATAGACCTCTATTCACCATCCAATAAATGACCTCACCTATTACAATTGGTTGAATGCTTCCTAAGGGTTTGGTCAAAGCCAACAACTTGACAACACTAATAATTCGAGCAATGGGCCTTAAAATACGATCGGCAACAACATGAAAACATGTCTATAATAACTATGTAAAGCCATTAGCTGAGTCTTCCATGTTGAAAGAATCTCAGAGGTGTTTGAAGACCATGCCTGAAGGCCCATTCAAAGAAAGATACGACATACGCATGAATGTTAGCCTAAAGGAATCTAGGGAAAGTTCCAATTTCGAATATGGTTAAAAGCCCATCAAGGAATCCGAGCAAGGCAATAATAGATCTGAGGGCTGTAGGGCTTGCAAAGTGCAAACAATCTCAAAAGGAGGTCAGGGTTGACGTAAGAGGGCAAAAAACTCTAGCTACATGGGCATATTCCTTAGCACACCCTAAGGTGAAACTCTTCGTGAGGCAACGCAATGGTGGTGGGGAGGTCGAAAAACTACTAAGATGTGGGGGCGGGCATGTCCAAAGAAGGTGTTTGATATGAAGATATTGTTGTAACAAATGCTTGAGCTTGAAGAAGATGCTCTACTTAAAGCTCCTCCCAATCGTTAGCCATAAATCGTTAGAATCATGCCTTGGTCTCCTTTGTGACTAGCTGAACCTCTTTAATTAAGAGTAGAAGGCACCACTAAAGGAAAATCAGGAATAGGTGCCACGTTGTTGCATTGGTCGCGTCTGTAGCCACCTAATACAAGGGTAGACGAAGTGTTAGTTGCACCTCTCGCTTCAATGCCAAAGGTTTGCGAATATATAATCGAAGACAAGGTAAACCCAAATGGAAAACAACATGGGGTGTCCAACCCCAAAACCCATGCCCAAGTTGTAAGTGGGGGAGAAGGGACAACTAGAGAAACTATGGGACCGTGTTGACCATCTTGAGAAATAGTTTGAAATGCTCGACAATATTTTTGATGATGTGCCAAGCCACATCGACAAAACAAACCTCCACATCCTACACAAGGGGCATCGTGTTGGGCCAAGGCCCCACTCCTACATAGAAGAGGAAGAACCAAGGGCCTAAAGGGAGACACTAAGACGAGAGGAAGGGGGAATGGGGGTTGGGCATGAAGGGGAGGGGCCAAAGACGGGTGGAAGTCCCAAAGGGAGACCCCATTTGAAGGGAACTTTACCCCCACCCAAAAAAAATAATAAATAAATAAATAAATAAAGGAAATTAAAAAAAAGGGGGCTTTAAGGCCCAACCCTATATGTAAATAAGTAAACAAATTAAATAATTAATAATAATAATAATAATAAAGAAAGGTCTTTAAAGGCCCAATGGCCCTGCCTGATGACCCTCTCCTTTGGGGCTCCCACTAGCAAAATAGAAAAGAAAAGGAAAAAAAAAGTCTTTTGCAAATGCTTGTTTGCAACTATTTTGTAGCTCAAAATAGTTGCAAATGACACTATTAGTTGCGAACCACAAGTTGCAAAAGACTTTTTTTCTTGTCTCCTGTGCCTTGGGATTTCTGATGACATTTGTGTAGAATGATTATGCCCCTTTGTTTTCTTTTTTTCTCATGTTTAAAACCATAGTATGTTGGGTGACGTTTGTTTTTGTAGGTAGGTCCTTCTATCAGATCACTTGCATATCATTGCATAATCTTCCAATGTAGAAGATTATGATTGGCATGTCTCAATGATTCATTACACCAATGTTAATGTAATGAGCTTGTCAAGATGGCTTACCCAGCATAATGGGCAGCTGTTTGCCCATTCCATAATACATTACGTTTATGCTTCCAATAAACTCGCCTCAGGTTTCACAATAGATAAATCTCCTCAGTAGGGGATCCTTATCTAAAATGGTGACCAGATCTGTATCGTCCAGGCCATAGATGTTGTTTTCGATGACAACCCAGCGATTTTTCTTTCCATTTTGTGATGAAGCTGAAATGGCAATTATACATAAGACATTTTAGTCAAATTTGGCTATATACGTCATATGAAAGAAAATAAATTAAGCATCCCTTATAATTTTGGTACTTGTTACAACCCAATAGAGAACTCTGGAGATTTTTCAAAACACTTCAAAGAAATTTGGCGACTAGAAAATCCCACAAGCACATAACTTTAGCCATTTTGAAAACAGGTTTAGAAAACTGGCTAAATGTAGCAAGAGAAAAAAAATGTTGACCTTCGATGTCCACCCAGTGTGCTTTCCAAGGAACGTTTGTTTTGATACCAAAATGGCAATCACCTTTCCATAATTTTAGCTACCAACTAAAAAACACAATATAGAAATTCTGACCATTTTAACTATTCAAAAGAAATCAGTTCTGGCGATTAAACACCTCCATATACACTTTAACTTCAATTTATTGATTCTTTATTTAGTTTTGTGGCAAAATTTTGCCTATAAGGAAAGGGCCAATAATGGTGCACTAGACAACTTCCATTTTCTATAATTATATAAAAGCAAGGGTTCCGAAGTCATAATTCCTCTCTCATTCTTTCAATGTTTATGTAAGGCATCTTACATGGCATTAAAATGTGTGTACAGTAGTGTTAGGTGAGTATTTGATTATGGACCAAATCCTCATGGGGTATTTGACCAAGTTAGACATGCATATAATTGATTCAGGTCAAAATTTGAAAGACCCAACCTTGGAACCAACCCACCAAAATAAATAAAAAATTCAAAGAACCGGCAAAGACCCTGCAAAGAAACCGACAAGGGTTTGGTGAAGCCACCAGTTCTTTGAGGGTTTTGAAATACCCAATGTTGGTGGTTTTTTAATTTTGATTTTCTCAAATACCCATAACTGACACTAATTTTTAAAATATCCATAAATGGTGGGTCTTTAAGAAATCAAATACCCACCCCACACTAGTATAGAGGCTAGTTTTTGTGCATAAGCATTGTGTTATAATAAGACACCTTAAAACACAAACACAATGTGTTTAAAGCACCTCCTTACGTGCATAAGGTGTGTCCATACAAGTTGGGATTGAGTATGTATTACAGTGTGTAATGCATGGACCTTTACATTCCAAACCGCTTGGGGTGCCTGGATTCATAAGGTAATGCCTTGCTACCATGGCATTACCCTACTTGTAAAAGTCTTGGCCCAAATTTTCGTTTGTATTTTCAAGAGCCTCCCTTGCCTCAATTTTGTTGATTTGATTGTACATATGTTGGCTGTAACTTCTGGATCTCAGAAGGCCCGGTAGTAGGTACAGTCTGTATTGAGCCTTAGGAGATTTGGAAATTACTTATTTATTTATTTATTTATTATTTCGAAAAACAAAAAAATGAATTTTCTTTACTATTTATAGATTGTACAGCCGTATTTACAAAAGGTCTCGCTATACCAGCCCTTTGGACCGACATCGGATGTCTCAAATAGCGGGACCTCCTCCCATGCGTAGAAACCCAACCACACATTTCCTTTGAATGTGGAGGCGACGTTATAGCTGTGAAGAACCTAACGGGCCTGCCGGAAAGCTCGAGTTAATTTTTTTCACTGTTTACTGCGCTTCCCCGCAGGGCTAGCCCTACACTTTTCATCTTCTTTCCATCCCATGCGCGTTACGTTTGTCGGTTTTGTGGACTCGGAGGAAAGGTTTTTTGAAAAAATTGTGATTTCAAAACTTTGGCGAAATTTCCCAAAATTTCAGCAGTATTTCTCGAATTCACACTTAGAAAACGAAAATACCCTATTTTTTCCAATTTCCCTTGTCGCCAAGTGGCCAAAATTCGATAAAACAATTTTAAAAAATCTGCTTGGAGGTCGCGAGAAACGATCCGACGGAAATTACCCGTGCGAGTTCCGCTTGTCGAAGTCGGCAATGGCTGATTTGGAGGTCGCGAGAAAGGATCCGAAGTCTGTCGGAAATTTGTTCTTGTTATTTCTCCCCTCCCAGAGTCCCCAATACTATAAACTCCATCGTTGCACCTGTTAATATCAACAATCATATTCTCAATTTCTTTCACACATGAATGATAATCTTCTTCCTAAATTTTCACTCGAGTTTATGAATTCTTGCGTTCTCATTTGATCTTCCAACCACGAGAGTATCTCTGCCCTTGTTCAAAACCAAGCAACGGAGCACGCTGTTGACGTGCGAGACAAGTGATGATGAGTAACTTGTTGGGCAAAATGGACGTTGTAGAGATGACTCGGAGTTGGTTCAAGTCCGGCGCGACCTCGAATGTGCAGTTGAGGATAGTGCTGCTGATCCAAGGCGTCATTATGGCCGTTACCTTGGTGTCGACTGTGGTGGCTGCTCATGAAGAACCTGAGCCGTCGCCTCCTGCATCATCCCCTACATCCTTGTGTTCGCGAGAGCTGGCGGCCACGCTGTGGGGTGGCGCTTTCGCATTCTTCAGCCTCCTAGCTGATGCATGGGCTGCTTCTGCTGTAGTAGAGTCGACAACGGGCGAGCCTTCTGTGATCGTGAGGATTGTTTGGGTGGTCGCGTCCTCCCATTAGCTGGCCTGTGGGGAGCTCTTATGACAATGTTTGTGAGCTTCAGATTTCGCCAAATCCTCATAGCCTCAATGAATCCGGAATATCTAAGGCATGAGTCGCGCAATTTCCCAAAGATCATACGGTATATTGGTGTTCTGCTATTCGGAACTAGTAATTCATCCGTTTTGAAGTCGACAAGTATCCTAGTGGGAACCGAGGTTGTGCTAGGAATAAGGAAATCACTCGTGCTACCGGATACACATGTACACAAACGTGAGACACTTACGGAGAAAAGTATGGTCAATGCTCTAACCCTCGGCCATAGGGTGTTTGAGAATTCAGATCTAGTTTCCTTAACTGAAGAAGGAAAAGAGGCTTTATTGAGAAGTAACGTCCTTCCAACTTATGAACAACTTCTGTTTCTACGAGGTAAGGGTAGTGTAGCAACTGCCATCATTGCTATTCAAGCAATAGGGTATATGACAGCCATCTCGTATAGGGCTGTAAAAGGTTTGTCTGTGAGTCCTGTAGAAGGCATAGGCTTTGGTTTTAGCATGTTGGTCATTGTTCATTCTTTGGTTCGTTTCTATGGAGGTCTAAGCCAACATGTGCTCGTCATCTATTTGGACCCTGTACAAGAACAAGAAATATCATACCAATGCTACTGCACTCGATGGTCATTTGATGACAAGGAGTCATGTACGAGAATGGCATTCATGTCTCTTGTGGTGATTGTGAGTGCAATAGTGGCCTTCACAATACAAGTGGAATGGCATGTGCTGAAAAAAGATTGGTTGGATGCAATTGGACCAATTCTTTTTGTCTTTGCTCTTTCCCTTCAGATATTCTCAATATATTTGGAATATTGGGATCGTAGTGAAGTTGGTGCAATGCTTGGGTTCGCATGTAGTGGGATAATGAGTTTGGGTGCCATTGTTGTAGTTGTTGTTGCCACGGTCATGCATTGGCGACATAACAATTTTGACACTCGCACTCCTTCCGTGGTGCACAATTTGCCATTCTTAGGTTAACGTAGTTGCTCTTTTATGTACATTGTATTGTAAGATTCTTAAATATGCATTTGACATGTATGTACTTTGAAATCCTTAAAAGACACATATCACATGACATTTTAAAGATTTTGGTATATTCAAAATGCTTTCTTTTGAATTTTGATCAAGAGCAAATTTATGTTCTCTGGATTTATCCAAAGTCTATGGCTTCAAGCCATGTATATTTGTGCACCTTAATTTTTTTAGATACAAAAGGCACATTGTTTGATCAATTCCATATTGCTAATCCCTCTCTTGCTAGGGTTTTGTGGTGTATTGGAGAAAGAGGTTTTGTTTTAGGGTGGCAGTCAAGAATGGCAATAGAAGAAGATCCCATAGCGCAAGCGTTAGAGGTTGGCTCTGAATGAAAAGACCGCCTAGAAAAGGTATTTGTCAATTTGGAAGTCCAAAGAAGAGAGATAATGAATGTTACCATGGAGTGGAAAGACTTTAAAAAGTATTTTGTAGATCTTGATTAGAGTTGCAACAACAATTCCTAGATCTAATCGCCAAGGAAAAGGCCTTTGAGAGTAATAGCAAGCAATTACAAAAAGCCCTTGACAAAGAGGGAAGAAGTTGTGTCCACCACAAAATAAGTCATGCTTTCTAGGGTACAAAGAAGGAAGAAATTGTGTCCACCACAAAACAAGCCATGCTTTCTAGGGTACAAGACTAGAAAGACTATTTTCTTGGCTTGTGTGTGTCAATTGTTTTATCAATGACAAAATGCAATCTATTCAAGTGCAAGTATGTTTGTCACTATTCCATCCATCTCTCTCACACATCATCCTTGCTCATTTGGTTTCGAAATTGTTCAATTTTTGTTGCTTCTTTGTGTGATAATTTACATATGTAGAAATGGAAAAGGAGGGATGAATTTTTTGTCTTTGATAAAAGACTACTAATCTTCTAAGTGATGTGTTTTATTGTAATTAGAATTCATGAAGGGAAATTTCATTACCTATATAGATAGAAGTGTATTTAAAATATCAAGGGTTTGTCAGGCCTTATTGCCAAGTGTTATAGTGAAATTGCAGCAAATCAGCTAGGTGTTATGAATGTGCATATATGCTCCCAAGGACATTAGGTTTAGTGTAGAGGCATGTGTTTTTATGCTATAAGGTGTGGAGCAACTTGCAAATGTTGTCCAAGTTACAATGGGACCCAAGGTACATAACAATATGTTTTGCAACTATTATGTTTGTTTTTTCTGTTTTCAAGGCATTTTGTTGATTTGTGGGCACTCAGAAAATGTATAATTGAAAGAGAGACAAACAAAGAAAGATAATCTCAACGAATGTGTGTATGGTTTCAGTCAAGTATTTCAGTTTGTTCACTTTTCTTCTTGTGGTATTATTCCAAAGATGAAATTTTGTGATTGAACAAAACTATGGAAGTCCAAAGGTCACAAAGGATGGTGTCATGGTTGCCAAGAACATAGAGTTCAAAGACAAGCTTAAAAACTTGGGGGCAAGTCTTGTGAAGCAATTTGTGAATGCCACAAATGATGTGGCTGGAGATGGTAACTCTTGCTATTGATCATGAGTGTAGATTCCATGTTTACATCTTTGGTAAATCATCATGGTATTTGTCTCTTAGTTGTGAGAAACTCCCAACTATAGAACATCACATCATGCTATGCAAAAAATCAGCTCGACATGCATTATGTATGATGAAAAAATTGTGAAAATCCTCAAACCTCGTTAGGATTATTTTAGATAGCCTTTCCTTGTTTAGTCTTCATGTAGGTACAACAATAGCAATAGTGTTTACATGAGCCATTTTTTTCGAAAGCTACAAGTCAATGATAACTAGAATGAATGCCATGGATCTATGACGAGGTATCAACCTTGTTGTAGATTAAGTGCTTAACCATTTGAAGGGCATACCAATAATGATAGGCTCATCTAAAGAGATAGCCCAAGTAAGTATTTTGCTATTGGAAAATGTCCACACCCTCCTACACTCCCGAGAGCATGAAATGTGACTCCTAAGCTTCATTCTCGGCCTTCAGCTTTGCAAGTCTTTGCTTTAGTTACGAGCTCAAGGCTAAGGTCACGATAGGTTATTTTTGCATGCAGGAAAGAAGACTATGTTTAATGAACTTGAGGTGGTGGAAGGCACGAAGCTTGATAGAGGTTACATATCCCCATATTTTGTCACCAATGCTAAGACACAAAAAGTGGTGAATACAAATGAGCATCGGGGACTTTCAAACCTTAAAACTTTACCTATTTAGTGTTATTTTGGTTGCCAACCATGCATGATTTACTTTTTTTTTGTCAACATATGATTCAAGAATTTAAAAATCTAATGATTCTTGAAACCCTAAATTGTGTACTGATCCATTGTTATTTTGGTTGTCAATTGTGCATGATTTATTCTTTTTCTCTCAACATATGATTCAAGAATTTGAAAATCTAATAGTTCTTGAAACCTTAAATTTTTTACCAATCCTATATTTTTTTGGTTACCAACAGTGTGTGATTCACTATTTTTCTATCAATATATGATTTATGAACTAAAGAATGTGAGGATTCTTGTTCATGGAAAGAAAGTTTTGAACATAATCAACATCCTCCTACTTTTGGAATTAGTTGTATGGGTGAATCATCATCATCCATTCCATGTTCTTTTTAAAATCTTTGTTAAAGTAACTTATTATTGCAATTGTTTTCATTCTTTCGTTTCTCTATTTTTCTTCCTCCTTTCCTTATTGGGTCTTTCAATTTTTGTTGATCTTTGCCCCTTCTTTTTTTCTTTTCCCTTTTTTTTCCTTTTTTTGTTACTATTCCTTCTTGAAGTTCTTTTTGTTCTTTTCTTTCTATTTTTTTTAATCTATCAAGCTAGCTAGTACCCCATGGTCAAAGTTTTCCCCTTATTGCTGCTCTTGTGACAGAAACTTACAAGTATGTTGGTTAATGTTTTTGACATTATCTTTATAGGTTACTGTTATGTTGTCAGATTTGAAATACTTATAAACCTTAATTCTTAGGTGATCTCTTAGGTTTCCTTTTCATGTTAAACTCAAACCATAAGTGTCGAAGAAATTTTAATTATATTGTAACTTTCATTTCGATTTCCCAAAATTTGCAATCTGTAATTAGCCTTTTGTTGTATTTTGACAGAATCAAAGGCCATTATTCATTGCTGCAAAAGATATGGAGAGCGAAACACTGGCAAAGCTAATAGTAAACAAACTTTGTGGTGGTGTTCAGGTATGTTTAGAGCAAGAAAGTTCATTGTTGTAACTTTGGTGAGGACTTAACTTCTGCAAGGGTCAATGACACCCATTATTAAGGGTCTAGATTTTCAAAGTTTTATACTATGGTTATTGCTCTGTAGGGTTTTGGATTTGCTTGCAAAATAATCAGGAATGATTATAATTTCAGAATTGCCAATTGTGCTCGACATTTTTCTTAAAAAAAACAATCTATGTTTTTTCATCTTTATAGCTTTGATTGTGATTTAGGTGTGTGCCATCAAGGCACCCAATTTTGGTGAGAATAGAAAGGCCAACTTGCAGGATCTTGCAGTTGTGACTGGTGTCAAGTATTTTAAAAAGCTTTACCTTGGACATCTCTTTATTATGTGTTCCATAATTTTTTTCCAAATGCACTAGAAGAGCTTAAGGACTCTTATTAATGGAGCTATTGAAAGATGTTGTAATCTAGATTGCAATTTACAACCTACTTGGTCTGTCAATACCTGAATTGCCATGTGGGTTGTATGGTTGTAGCTCATCAGTGGAGATTTAGGTCTTAAGCTTGAAAATGTGCAAGCAGATATGCTTGGATCTGCAAAGAGGGTCACAGTCTTCTTACGCCTACCCCTTAAGAGTGGGAGGATATTTATGTACTATAGGTTGGCATAATTTCCCTCCCCCTCTTAAGGAGTAGGCATACAATCCATCCTCTTTTCAAAGAGGGATATTCATGGGTATGAGCTGCCTTCCAAATACTCTAGGAAATGTCTACAAGGGCTTTAGATGAATAAATTGCTAACTTGGCAAGTATTAGACTTAAAATCAAGAGAAGCACAAGAATTAGTCTGAGATTACTGATGTGTTTACCCAGTGCAGGAACACCTCTGACATATAGAGGTGCTAATCAACTCAAGTTTTATGTGTACAGGAGTGAATGTGCACCCACTTCGAAGCCTGGTTGCCAACAAACACATGGTTAGATCTCCAGCAAAGGACTGTTGAGGATACCGATGCCTCCAAGATCCAAAGGGTGTGACCTTGCTGTAGGAGATGCATCCAGAGAGGAAGAGTAGCATCGACTAAGCTTTCTTGCAACAACCAATGGATTAGCAATAGGATGCTACTGTAGATTGGTTTCTGGTACTTTCTGGGTTATCAGATCATCAAGAAGAAAATGTTCATGCACATGTGAAAGTGGATCTGGTTCCTAAGCTTATAATTTCCATTGCACCTGGTGTGGTTTCTTGAAAATCCATCAATGGCGGCTGACCTCTTGCATGCACTGGATATTTGCAAAGGCTTACACTCCCATATTTTGGCAAGCAACAAGGCTCCTTTTGTCATCAACAGGGAACAGTGTATGCTTCTCTCCCAGACGATATTAAAGGTTGAGGAGGAACTGCTAATAGTCCAGGATAAGCTAGAAATTATTGGTTCACAATCTCTAGATGTGGTACCAGTAGTACAGGAACTTGTCCATGTGCTACTGAAAGCTCAGAAGACAGTCGTCAAAGATTGTTTTTGTGGTGAGAAATGGATTGAATCAGCTCTCAGGCAAGGTGGAGACTTGAAGGAAACTTTTGGTGAAATTCTGTATGACCTACAGTGGTTATGTAGCATCCTCCTCAAGCAGGTGGGACAAGACAGCCAGGCTCTTTTACTACTTCTTTGTGACAGGTTTCTGGGTGAAACACAAGAAGAGGTCAACGCTTTGTTGACAGCCGCGAAGAAGGATCAGGAGGATCTCAAGGGGCTTCTAAGGGACTTGAAGGGGGACCATGCCTGCTGTGGCCAAAGTTGTAATGTAGACCACACAAGCATGCAATATCTTGCAACACAACTGCTTAAGAAGTTGGAGTTCCAAGCTCACTTACGAGCAACAGGAAAGAAGAACCTCTTTGAAGATCTGCCTGAAAAATTCAACTTGAGTGAATGGCCGTCTCTATTAGTGAACAAGCAAGACATCAAGACAGGTAGTCTGCTAGGTGAAGGTTCATATGGGACCGTACATGAAGCAGATTGGTGTGGAGAGCCATATGTGATTAAGAACTCCAAATATGGATCTCATGGGCTTTTGAAGCAAGAAATTGCAGTTCTTTCAGGTGTGCACCACCCTCACAACATGCACCTTGTTTGTTGTGTTGAAGAGGAGAAGAGCTGCTCATACGTCATGGAGCGTATGGATAAGTCGCTCTCCAAACTGTTGGAAAATAACCAGCTTTCCCTTATCAGACGTGTTGACATAATGCTTCAACTAGCAGAAGGGATAAACTTTCTTCATGGCATGGGCCTGGTGCATCGTGATCTCAAACCAGATAACATTCTCATGAAGTGTGATGGTGGTGGCTTTGAAAGTTCAACGTCAGCTCCAGTGGGAGAGCCCTTGTGGATAGCCAAAGTCTGTGATTTTGGCACGACAAAAGCAAAAATGGAGAGTACTGCATATGCAAATCAGACATTACCCATTGGCACATTAATGTACATGGCACCGGAGGCATATGAACTGGAAAGTGCTGATGAGAAGCCCGAGAGATTCCACCCCATGAAAACAGATGTTTACAGTTTTGGACTCATTTGCCATGCAGTGCTGATTGGGGAGCCTACTCCCTTTCCATTTGAAGAAATGGTGAACCCTTCTGTGTGGGAGTTCAAAGCTAGGGTGCGAACGGGCCAGAGACCACAGCCACCAACAGACTGCCCAAAACGCTTGTCCACTCTTATCAAACAATGTTGGGATGGGAACCCCCTCATGCGACCCAACTTCCAGAATGTTTGCCAAGAGCTAAGGTATATCAAAGGACTACTTCTTGCAGGTATGGTATTTCACCACTGCACACATTCTACAATCACATTAATTCAGTATTAGTGGTTAATGTTACCTGCACTGAAATGCCATGGATGTACCCACAATCATGAGTATGCTGTTTTGTTTTTAGATTGTACCTACCTCTTATCTCTGCCTGTCAGGTTACTGCATTTTCACAAAAGTTAGTTAAGGAGTACCTTAGACATGTGGTCTCCTTGTGATTACTCAGTGAGATGCCCTTCCCATTTCTGTTTTTACTTTGATAGATCAATTCATCCGTCCATCCCAACACATTTTTGGAACCCCTGTTCTCATCCTCCAATATGTCTCTCGACAAACTTGAACATAAAAGTGTTCCCAACAGTGGTGACAAAATGAGTCCAAAACATCACATGAACGTCACTTCATTGAGGACTCTAGGATGGTGCTAATTCTTTCAAAGGCTTCATGATTCTTAATCCTCAAAGAGAACATGCCCTTATAGCTTTCAGTGTGGTTTATCTCTTCTCTTCCTCTTTCCTTGTTTCCTTCTTTGTGGGTTTTTCTTTTTCTCTTGGTTTCCTTCGTTTTCTCCAAATGTTACGGTGTTTTTAAGTTATGTTCTTTTGAACATCCAGCAACATAAGTGAATCCTCCTGTAATTATTACCTATCTTGTGATTGAAATCCAATATATTGGTTACTGTCTGATGGCATTACGACCACCCTTGCTAGGAGCTGATAATGTTGGAGGTTGTGGTTGTTGGTCACTACAGTACAAGTTGCCGTAAAGATCAGATTGCTACTGTCAAATAGACAGCTCTACAATAATTTCTGTGTTTTCTTTGGACTGTGTGGTCCAACCTCAAAACTTTTGTGCTGAGGTTAAGCAAAATCATATGGAGATGTTGTCATTACTTTTTAAGATCAATACTTCTTCTATGGATACATGTTCGATTTTCTCCTTTCTTTGGTTTGTGGTTTGTCTTTCGTATTCACTTTCTAGCATGAGACAGTCAATATGTTTCACACTTCATGTGTTGTGTTTGCATTACCTTTTTAAGCCAAGTCTTTGATCTTGTTGTTCTCGTCATCATGTCCTTGATTTTCTTTGCCTTTCTCCTCTGCTTTCATGCTTTGTATGGCTTGCTTCAGCAGAAAATGCTTATCCATTTAGGCAATTTGAGCTTGGTCTGAGAATAAATGACCCTTCAAGCCCTGAAACCCCTGCAGATCCCAACAAGTTCAGCATACAGTCAAGATTTTAAACCCCTTGGTTCACTTGCTGCAGATTGTGTCCAATTAAATAACCAGGGTGTGTTTTTAGGGCCAAGCACATTGGATGGTGTGAATGGAGCAGTAGCTGGAATGCTAGGTTCATGTGTGATCAATACTGGAGTCTCTTGTTACATGAGTCTTGGGCAGCCAACCAGTTCTGGGTATTCTAGCAACAAGCTCAGTGGGGTTGGATTGGTTGCAGGTAGTGTTAGAAGGAAACAAGTGGGTGACAATCCTTTAGATGTGGAATCAAGCGTAGCTTCTCCAAACCTTTTGCTCAAGACCAGCGGGCAAAACTTGTTTCAGCGAAGAGTGCCACGATTTTACTATTTCACCACGATAGGTGAAACACAAACCTTGGTTACAAAGTTAATGCCAACAATGCAAGTTGTCAAACTCCATGTACTTTGTGAGTGTAAGACAGGTTCTCATGTAGTGGTTGGGCAAGAAGGCTGTGAGGTGATCATTGAAGATCAAGAGAGGGAGATAATCCAATCTTTAATGGTGCAAGGACAAAAATGGGTCTTTTTGGCCATCAAAGCAAGACCAGCATATGTAACCTTGAAGGTTGGCAACATGGTTGTCCCTATTGAGGCGAATACTGATTTCATGGGAGCTATGCAGGGTTTGACTGATGTGAAATTTGATGAAAACTTGGTTGGAGAGCCATGGTTGGTGAACTTCTTGAGGGATAAAGAGATTCGCAGGGCCTTCAATTTGGAAGGGGTGACGTACATGGATGATCAAGGTCGAGCAGTAGAATTTGCATGGCTTTGTAAGCAACATTTGGTTGAAGGGCTACAATCAAGGACATTATGTCAGTTGCCCACAGTTGAAGAGCTACAATCGAAGTTCAGGGTGTCTACAAGTGCGATTCTTGCAGCAAATCGATTTGCCCGCGGTGGAGCTAGAATCAACAAGAAAGTTCAATAAGGCTTTGGCCGTGATTTGTGCAGCACATCAATTTGTTAAACCTTTACCATAGTAGACTGTTGGTCTGAGTAGGAGCCTCAATTTTGTTTTCAAGATGAGAAGTTGATGCATCTTCAAGTTTGTTGAGTAAATGATTTGGGATACTGTTTGCTGAATTTACTGGGTTGAACATCACAAAATGGCTCTCCCTTCTATTTCACATTTCACTTGTTTGTGACATGTTTCATTTTTTAGTCTTGTGTTTATGTTCCCAATGCAATCTATCCTAATTTTGTCTTCTGAATGTTATGGTGGCTTTTGACTATTTGGTAGAACCAATGGAGTTTATCTAACAATTGGAAGCCTATTTATGGTACCTATTGTCAGCACAATATTGATAAGTTGTGGGCCGTGTTTCTTTTTTTGGGCAGTGTGGTGACAATGGTTTTTGAAATTTTTTTGAGGTTTTTGATTTTTCAGTGCAATTTTGACTAACTTTGGTGTTTCTTTCACATCTATTGCCACTTTTTTGACCTCACGTAATTGTGGGAAAAATCCCTGGTTGTGGGGGTGTGGTCAAATTGTATTTTCTTCTTTCTTTTTTGGGGTGTTGAGCCTCTTTTGCTGGCCCATCACCAGAAAATAACTTACCCAAAATATAAGCTTGCAGTCTTTGAACCTTTTAAAACCTCAAATCTAACCTAGCCTTTCTTCTGTTGGTGAGAATTCGCCTAAATGTGAAATTGCAAATGAAACTTTGGTTTGAAGATTTTGGTGGTTTTCAAATCACCATAAGTAAGAAAAACAAATGCCAGATGTTTATGTTTAAATTCTCAATGTGTAGCCAAAAATATATTACAAGATTATTGATTCGTACTTCACATCTGGTTTATAGTAAGATTTGGCTAAATCTTCTTATGGATGATGCCACTAGGCTGCAAAGTGAAACTTTTTTAAACAACGATGGTCTAACCATACATTAGCGGGTTTCAAACACGAGCTTATCTCAACAAAGATTAGTGCTAATGACATAAGTGGAAATCAACACTGATTGCCATGTGTACACGTGGTTGGTCTAGAACATTTGCTTATGAGATTAGTGCTTATTTCAAAAACAACTTTGGAGAGGTCGTTTGTATAAATTAGCACTTTTCTCTTGGAGTCTCTCCTTACATTTTACCTCACATTACACCTTTTTGACATAAGCTAGAACATAAAGTGGTTGATGTGTAGAAATGGCATCAAAGTTAAATGGAGGATGACCTCCTTTCATTGGTTCCTTTCAAATTAGCATTGATCATAATAAACCATGATTTCAAAAACATATCCACAGGTTTGACACCCACTATTGTAGGTGTATATACTATAGCAGCTTTGGCAAGAACTAAATTAATTTAAAATTACCAAGACTATCAAAAAGTATTTTTCTCATACAACCGATTATTCACAATTATTACTATTGTGAAGGAAAAAGGAAATTTTTTTGGGGAAGGTTCAGGAATATTCTATTTTACAAAAAAACAATCTTCAAAATGTATTTGTTATAAGCCAAAATTGTGCTAAACCTACTATTCTACTATAGTAGCTTGCCAAGGGTTCTAAAATTTAGGCAAAAGATAAGGGACAAAGTGTGGCGCCATTGGGACAAATTGAGGGACACATGAGAACTTGGGGAACACATTGGGAAAGAAACCGGGAACCTTGTTGGAACAGGATTTCTTGACCTAGGCTAATGGAAACTTGCACATCTTTATGTATAATTCAACCCCCAACCCCAACCCCTCAAAGAAAAAAAAGATAAGGCCTTCTAATTGCATGTGCTCATTTATAGGATTCTTCTTGCTAGTAGGCACATTAGAAAAAAAAATTCATGTTTAAAACTAAAGTAGACTCATATAACCCATGTTTTTCCCGCTCCTTTTGTTGTAATGACAAAATTAAGCCACACCCCTTATTTACAATCATCCCACATTGAAAATCCCACATCTCTTATTATATTTAGGCTAACTTAAAATAAATTAAAATTGAATGCAACATACATATGTTCAAGTTAACTCTTAAACATCCAAAACTGCAAACTTGAAATCAAAACATTTCATGGGAAAAATTTAGCTAAACAATATTTTCAACTTAATCATATGGATTGCACAATTTGTTCTGTGTCAAGATTTTCAAACATCCAAATCATACAACATGTGGCATTCTATATTACTCAACTTGGGTTCAAATATATAAATTTTTTGGTATTTGATGAAAAACAAGTCATGTCTTTTGAATATTTAAACAGTTTGGGATCCATTTGTAAATCATATGACTACAATTTTAAGATGATTAATTTCAAACAAAAAAATACATATAACATTATATTACGTTGCACTAAATACATTAAGAGGCGATAGCATACAATTCACACAAAAATCAAAAGTATTTTAATGCTAACATGTCAAAAATGTGAATTTTCAACACATTTTTAACATCTTAGGGGTCATCATCAATATGTGTCAATGGGCCAATAAGGTACTAAAAATTATGCATCTCATATACCTATACATATCAAATTATAATAATTGTTTCATATGCAAATGGTTGTGTTATAATAATTATATACATCAAAAGGTGTTTCCTTTTATAAAATAAGAATTTGGTGTTCATACAATACTACCAAAATATTAGTTATATTCATATGCATGAAAATATTTCAACATTTTTGTGATGTGCTTGCTCCACACTTCAAGATTCTAATTCTAAATTTTCATTATCACAAATTTAACATTGCCTTACATAACATTTTATCCAAATATTGCACATAAAATTGTATGGGACGATATTTTCTATAGATTCAAGCAAACCTTGGTCCACATATGTTAACTTGTTAGGATGTATCCTCTCACCATCTAGAGTACAAAGGTTTTCCAATTCATAACATAAATTCATACAAGAAGCTTAATGTACATCCTCATTGATCAATAAGATGTAGCATTATATAACATGGTTGAAGATTATATTTTACATCTTTTCAAACCACATTTAAAATCACAACATTTTCAAACCTTCATGTTTCCATGGTACAAGAACATGTCCATACCATCCACCCATTAGAAACCACCATTTGATGCAATGATTTACTAATCATTATTAAAAACACGTGGTTAGACCCATTACGCAAACCACTCAATTTGCAATGGTACCACTATAGTGGGTTTCTAGTAGGCTTAATGGTTTAGGATAGTGGTTAGTCCCTAGTGGGATAATGAAACCACTAAATAAGTGATTGGGTAGTTTGGTTTTTTTGGGGGGGGTTTTTTGGGGTGCTTGGGCAACATGTGTATAATTAATGGTCCTATGGGTGGTTTCTTACAATGGTCATTAGGGTGATTGGTTAAACCCTGATTGATTGGTCAAACATATTTTTGATTTCAAATGCCATGTGGCATATAGACATTGACCATTCAAGCTAGGCCACGTGGCGTTTAAACATTGGCCACCTAAACTAAGTGACATTACATTTAAACATTAGCCATTTAAAGGTTATGCCACATGGCTAGAACCTAAATGACCTAAGTTAAACTTAAACTACGTCTAAAACTACGTACCTAGGTTTAAGTACCTAAGCCTAGAGGCTAAGTCTAACAACCTAAAACCTAAAGCCCAAGCAACTAGGCCTAACCCTAGGTGTCTAAAATAAGCTTAGGCAACCTAGGCCTACCTTAGGAGCCTACATTATGTTCTATCCTAGGTTGCACCTAAAGTTAGGCCACTAAATCAGGCCTAGATATAGGTGGCCTAGGTAGGTAGGCATAGGTAGGTAGGTAGGTTTAAGTAGGTAAGTAAGTGGGATCCTATTTATTTTTTGGTGACAAACCTTTTTTTATTAGCTCATCACAAGTAATATTTTTATTTTGAATATATTTCATGCATGTATTGTGTGTAGATTAATATTTTTTCATCTAGTTATATAATTTACAAAATTCAAATTATTGACAAAAAATATGCAATAAATTTACATCATTTCATATCATCTTTTGTCCCATACAAAGTACCCAACTTTGACCATTATTATCTTTTTCATACTTTAAATAATAAATTTTCATTCTTAATATTTTTTCCAGATCTATACATCTATAAAAACATTTAAACTAAAATATCAAGTAATTTGACTAAAAGTACATTTGAATCTTCACTATTTCATACACTTGAACAACAATGATATTTTGAAGATTCTTTTTCCTTTTTTTCATAAATAACTTGTAAATAAACATATTTAAAATCAACATGGTTTTTTGTGTGTGTGTGTGTATAATTTCCCCACCTTTCAAAAATATAAAAAATTAATTAAAAATGTACAAATGTTGTGTTATATCTATTTGCAATTATATAAAATATTTTGAAATAAAATATGTTATCTATGAAACATATTTTTAAAATTTAATTAAATTTTATAACTAATATTAATTAAATCTCATAATTATTAATTTGTACACATATACTTTTTGATTTCATGATATTTATCAAAATTTATTGTGAGTAGTAAATTTTAATGTTCTTTTTAATGTTCCTTTCAATTCATTAAATGTGATTTAATAATTCTTAAAAAAACTCCAAGTTGTATGATTTTGATAAATTAAGAAATATCAAATTTATATTTTTCACTATCCATCACATGGAAACATGAAAAACAATGCCATTTTGTGGCATGCGGATTTCTTTTGAAATTCTATGGATATCATTAATAAGAATGTATTTCATTCTTTAATGTCAAAAAATTCAAAGAAAATTTTCATTTAAATAAATCTTTGAGCAAAAGTCCCAATTTGAATGTTTTAATTATATTTTTGGCATCAATTTTTTATTTAATTTTATGGTTTCAAGACTTTGGGAATTTGTTTTCCATTTTGGGGAATTTTTGGAAAAATGAAAAAAAAATCCTCCAAATTTGTTTGTAGCCACTATCCAATTATTCACATTAAATAATTAGCAACTTTAACGCAAAAGTTCTAGAAAAAAGTTATTAGTTATTTATTTGTGCACTAATTATGTTTGATCATTTAGAAGCTTGCAATATGCTTATTAGGTACATATGTCTACCTTCTAGTTATTTTCCTTTTTAATTTATAAGTTTTCAATGTTTCAAATTGTATATTATTAAATAATTATATGGTGTTCATGAATAAGACTTTTAATCATGTGGTCTCATCCATGAAGACTTTTAGTCATGTAGTCATATCCATGGTTACAACTAGGCACAAAAATGACTGTATGACTAGAAAATGGTCACTAATCATATTTGTCTTAGTCATAAATGTCAAGTTTTGGTGTAATGGTATATGTAGGGTGTAGGCAAGGCAAGATAAGGTATTTAGGTAATGTAACTTATATGTAGGGTTAGTTATGTATATAGTAGGTATGTAAAGGTTATGTATGTATAAATTAAATACATATAACCTAAGTATGTATAGACCAAATACATATAAGCTAAACTATACCTAGGCTATTTACATGTAATTAAATAGGCACAGCCTACCTCAATGTAAGAAATCATATATTAGTACCAAGCTTATCCATAAAATACAATATACTTAACCTAGCAATAGGCTACAATAGACATACTTTAAGTACATATCTTATTCTACTTAATTTAAATATAGATTGATTACCCCATCCTAGGTATAACTTAACTATATTTAATTAGGTCATACCTATGTTAGATTAATGAAACATGACCTAAATATATTTAATTTAGCTTAGATATGTATTTCCACCTATATTTACCTAGTATTCATTTCTATGTTACTTAATGGTTACATCAAACTTAAGTACAAACATGTGGCATTTAACTTACATGGTGACTACCTACCTACCTTGTAAGGTGATTAACCTTGTGCATAATGCCTAAAATGACCATTAGAAAAAACCACCCAAGTGGTTTTAAAAGGTGGAATGAAAAATTCCTAAACCACCATTGCTTCCCATTGCATGACCATTTTGGTGAGCTTCTAATGGGATTTGCCCACTCAACAAAATCACATCACAAACTTAACATCTCATGACTTAATAATGGAAGTTGTGCAAAATTTGTTTATTTGTAATTTTTACATTTCATGAATTAATATTATGCATTGAAAACACATTTGACACACAAATTATAGGAAAATGCAAAATGTGTGTTACATTTGTTCATTCATAAGTTTGTACTTCATTTGTCAACACATTTATTCGTGTGTCAAACATGTTCTCAACGCATGACATTCAAGTGTATAATGTATGAACTAATGAATGAATGAACTTTGTACAATATTCATTATTAATTTGTCACATGTTAAATTTGTGATGCTTGAGTGGCTTGTGTCATGTGAAGACCACCCAAAGTCGAATTGGATGGTTGGATGTAGTGGTTTGTCCACACATTTTCTAGTAATGAATATTCACCAAATGTATGTACATCTAGTTCTTATAAACTTGAACATCTTTAGATTTTCAAAGTTCATATACATAACAAGTACCTTAGGCTTTCACCATCTTATCCACATCAATAACTCGTTTTACCCAAGGAATTTTAACTTTGTTTTTATTTATGAAATCAAGACAATGGGCACCACATGGAGTCTATGTTATATGAAGAAATTTAATTCTCATAAGTTCATCCATAGTCTTGAAGTTGGGTGCATTGTTTATAACATTTTGCCTTAAATTAAATGTTCCCACATCTTTAATAACTTGTTAATGTGTCCAAACATGTGAATAGTTACATAACTTGACAACTTATGAATTGTTTTAGTGTGCCAATGGTTTTAAAGAGAACTATTTTTTGCATGAAGAAACAAGAATGCTAATAGTTGATCAATTTTCTTTAAATCTAACCAACCATTGATGGTAATTAACACATGTATTTAGCCAAAACAACTTTGATTATATGTTCCAAATTATTTACTTGACAAACTTTTGTTTATAAACTATGAATGTGTACACATTCCTTTGAAGACCTTTTAAATTGAATCATTCATTAAAGTAATAGCCTTCATGACCATTGATCTTCATGCTTTAATGTTGATTTTTATTGCACTTGTGCACACACCCACAAATTTATTTTTCAATTATTTCTTAATTTTCTATCACATATATACCATGTAGCCACCAAAATTGACTTGGTGAGCTTTGGGTAAAACATTAAAAGCATATCACTTTAAGTAACATCATTGATGTATAACTAGTATGACAATGCACAATAAGCTTGAATCTAAGTGGCAACCTTTTGGGTGTATATATAATTAGGTAGTTAGGGAGCAATAATGCATTGATTCCAAGTAATGTTTTTGTATTTATGTTCAATCCCACCTATAGATCACTCTTTTATAGATGTGTGCACAATTTATAGGTCGTAATATGGCACTAAAATAACAAAGGCCTATAATAGGGGTGAAACCCATTTTTCCTCTTCAACTTGACATAAACTAGTTTCATGTTGAATTGCACTTTGCTTGTTGTAAACCTCAAGGACCATGTGAAGGTCATGCACAAATCTTTTCTTTCTTTTTTTTAATTTTGCTTCGAACATTCCACTTTTTGTTTGAAATGTTAGGTGGAAGTGTAAGGAAAAATTATGTAGAAAAGCTTGAAGAGTGTGCAATTACAATCGAGGTTTTGAAAGTGTGCAAGAAGAGTGAAGGTGTAAGAGGAGTGAAGTAAAAGAAATTATGCAAACGAATGCCCTAAAAAGAAACTGGGTAGCAAGTCACTTTGCGAAAACCTTTATTGCAATTGTTTGTACAACCACTAGTTTTCCATTTTTGATCCTTTTTCGAAGATTTTGCAGATGAAGAGTAGGAGATGAGAAGCCAAGTAATAGTCTAGGGCCCAATAGGTCACCACTTTAAAAAAAGAAATATTTTAAAACTAATTTCAAGTCTTTACTAAACAAAACATAAATCAATGGATCATTACAAAGTCCATATACAAAAAGAAAATCAAAATTTTCATGACTCCATAGTTTCACCTTCAAAAGTCCACGTGTTCTAGATTTTGAAATTTTTATAAAATGAATTTGTGCATCATATAAATATTCAAGTTAAGACCCTCAAATTAATTCCTGACTAATAAATTTGAAATGTATAATATAATATGAACATTATAATGGGAATCACATTGAAAAAATTGATTATCTACATCCAAATTGGTCCACTCAACTATTGATACACGCTTTTTGGTAATCCCAAATTCCAACAAAAAACTTGGGAATGTGCATGAATGTATTTTACAACTCAAATTTTGCTTTAAATTGAAATTAATCTTGATCCAAATGGTCAAATAAAGAGGATTGGATATATTCAATGTGCACATGGTATATAACATATATTTTGGTCCCAAATTTTGATAGCCATAAGGCCTCATGCATGTTTGTGATTGAAAAACATCAACAAATGAAAACAAAATGGTCAAACAATCCTACCCAACTCGAGAATGTTTTCCTTTTTTCATTTTCAATGTGTCTTTGATGAAAATATTCAATAACATGATTTGTATGGTTTACAAACAAAATAAAACAAAATGAAAATCTAATGATCAAAATGTTGGGCAAATGCAACAACTTTTCCCAATTTTGCTAAAATTCCTTTATTTATTTCATTAAATTCTTCACCTTAAATTTCATGCAAAAAATCGCAAATTACCTCATTTAAAAAATATAATACTAATTTTTCATACTTTGTGACAAGTATTAATTTTTTCGAAAACTCACCAAATATAATTTATGTTCATCATTTGTTAAAGACTTGATTATGCCAAGTTTCAAGCTTTTGAAATGTTTTTCAAACTCACAATAATATTTTCACATCCATAAATATCACAAGAACATCCATCATGAAGAACTTGAAAATAATTTCCCCATGAGGACAACAAGACCCCCATGTGTTCAACAAACTTTACAAGAAGACCAAGGCCACAAATATAAACACCACCATGGTGAAGAAAAATACAAAAGCATGAAGAAAAACACTAGCAAAATAATGGAAATTTTCAAAAAAGAGTATGAAGAAGAAAAATGGCAATGGTGAAGAACACCAAATTGCTTATAACCCCTTAAACCCAAATCTGCTTTTCTTTCAAAAACTTAATTTTACATTTAGTTAGTTCCCATTTTGTAACTAAACCCCAAGTACATCCTATTCCATTTAATAACATGTTTAAAACTTAAAGTCAATTGTCAATTACCACTTCAGTTTTAAAAACAACAGTTTCAAAATGAAGGCCCAATTTTCAATAAATTCCTTGGAATTGAGATTGAAACCATTGGTTTTGAACCATCAAACAAGTACATTTATTTAATTAATTTAAAACTAAATATTAATTTTTGAATTATCTTAACTTGGTGGCTAAGATCAAAAAATTTATGGAATTTGAATTTGAGGCAAAACATTGTTAACATCTATTTGTAAACTCATTTAAAGAGGCAAAACATATAAGTAATTTGTTGCATCATGTAATGGTCCCCAAATCAAAGTTTATCTTCAATTTTTCAGTTTTCAACTTCCAAATGATCAAATGTTAATTATGAACTTTTTAAAGTTTAAAATCAATTAAATAGATGATGCACCCAACCAACATTGGTCTATTAAAGTACTGTTGTTTGTGGATTGTAGGGTCAACAAACCATCATGGATGATGATCAATTTTGAACGCAAGTGAATGTTTGATTCACAAAAATCTTGTAAGTTTTTTTGATTGTAACTTTATATGTCTGTGTATGTTTAGCATTAGGCAATTGAAAGCTCCATGTTTCATTGAACAAATCAAAGGTTTTTTTAATGTGTGCATATTTATACTCAAGGATGAATCAAATATTTTGATTTGTTCATTCTAACATGGATTTGTGCATGGTCCCATTGGGTTTGGCTTTGAAAACTATCTCAATACTTCCAAAGTGTGAAAATTTTCCCATTTAAATTAAACGAAAAAAATACATATCTATTTTTAACCCCAAATATGGATGTTTCAAGGTTATAATTTATTTTTTAAAATTATTTTATTGTCATTGATTAAATCTAACATTTGTGTCCCTTTCTTTTTGTTTCCTTTTCCTTGTTTAATGATTGATACCTAGTTGAAATTTCTAAAATTTGATCCTTCAATACGATTCAATTTGAATTCTTATATGAAGATAATGTAGCCTTTGATTTATATTAATCCTAGAGTTCAAGATTTTTGTATAATGTTAACAACTTTTTTATACTATAGACATGAAGTTTCAAAGTTTCTTTTGGGAGCATATATAAAGGTTTTTAATTAGATTTATAGTCATATGTAAATTTTAAGTAAAAAAATCAATTGAATTGTGTAGATAATGATTCACCATGATCGGTAACTATTGATAGAACAACTACAACCACCACTAAATATATTTGAAGCATTATAGATCAAAGTAATTTATTTAACTTGTAATCAATAGAAGTACTTTCCTAAAATTATGAAATAAAAGTTTGGGATTGAACTTTTAGTGATATAAAAATGTTTTCATAACTTCGATAGATGCTTTGATTGGGGTCGGGGGGGGTGTGGTCACACTAATATAAGCCACAACAAGTGTAGCAAATGCTTGATTTTTCATAACATTTTAAATTGATAATTTAATCTAGAGTTGAAATTTTTGGATTTACATATATAACAACATTCATACTATATCATGATAATATTTGAATAAATTTGAATTTAATCTAACCAATTTAAAATAGACTAAAAGATTTCTAAAACATTGTAACCAATGGTTTTAAATAGTAAAAGGACTTATACAACGATTTGATTTTTTTTAAATGAAAATTTGAAATAAAAAAAAATATAAACCTTAACATCTAATAGTATATAAAGAAAATTTTAAGGATTTTGTTTTTGAATTTTTTATTATTAAAATATGCCAAGAATATTTCAAGAATAAATGGTCACCAAAAAGGTGATTGTGGTTCCTTTTATCATGTTTGCACCCTAGGGAAAATAATTTCAAGATTTATGTGGAAGGTTGGGAGTTATTTGCAACCAAAGTTGTAGATGGTAGGGGCAAGAACCAACAAATAATTGGTGCTTGAATTTTATTTTTATTTTTATTTTATATTAGTTTGAATATACTGGAGTTCAAATTTAGCACAAAGACATTATAGATATATTTTCACTTTGTTTCAAATGTTTAAAGTAGTGGAAATGTAGAAGTTATCATTAAAAGGTGTTATAAATTATTGAACTAGTAACTTGTTATTAATGATTATGTACATTCTTATTGTTTTCCTTTTCTTTTCCAAAGGTTGTGTTATTTATCCTTTTAGATTATTACGATTTCCATTCTCCTTGTTTGTTCCATTGTCTATCGCCATGTTTTCCATCATCACCATCACCATTTTATGACTATCTCAATGATTATTTTTAGCATTTTGCCAACCCATGATTTTAGTAGCCATTTATTCACATGTTGTCATATCCATTCTTCATTAAACTTATTAGTCAATGAATTATAAATTTACTAAAAAAATGGATATGAAAATATCACATTTCAAAAAAAAATTATGGTTATGTGTGTTGCAAATATAAAACAACAACGCACACAAAAACTATTTATGAGCACATTGGTAAAAAATAAGAAGCTTAACCATAATCTCAATCATATAAGAAAAACATGAATTATTTTGACATGATAAGAAGTGTTCAAATGGTATTTGACTTGTCATTTGAAACACTTGGAACATGTAAATAGATGAATGAGGTTATTTTGCAACGTCATAATTTAAACCATGATGGAATGTGAACAATATCATTATTGAAAAAAGGGCATTTTGCAATTGGCTTTGCAACTTAGTTTTTGAGTTCCAATGACCACTTGCAACTCGTGTATTTATATGTTGTGAGTGTTAACAAACAAGTTGCATGAGTTGCAAAGTTGCAACTCATCGTATATACAACATAACTCATTGCAACTTTGTCAAAACAATTCATTTTTAACTATTATGTGATTCCATTATAACTACACCTATGATGTCATGTTGACGTCATTAATTGTCGTCCATATATTAAAATATGTCACATGGCACTATGAAAATTTTTGGACATAAAAGTTCTTTTCTTTTCAAAATATTGATATCCATTGTCCATTATGATTATTAATGATGGTTCGAAATTGTGACAGGTGGCATAATAAAAAAATTGTCACATGACATATTAATTATATTTTGGAATATATATATATATATTAGTAATGACGTAGGTCATTGTTAAAGGGTGAAATTGTGGCCTTTGATCATTACCATCCTTGAGGGGGTAAGACCATGGGGCAAGGTTGACACCTTATTACTCCACAAAAATAACTACCCTCCCTAACTTACTTTATTACAATTATTCAAGTAGTAAGTAAAAGGTCATACAAGGAAAAATAAAGAAGATAAGGGTCTATTGTCAAACCATCCTTCTTATAAGTAATGTAATCCATGGAGTAAGGAGTAGAACGTAGGGAGGGGAACAATATAAGAAAGGGGGAGAACCTGAAAATGATTATTTTCCTTGATTTTATAATACCTTCAACTCCCTTGGATATTATTTAAAGGGTTTGCAAACCTTTTTATCACTAACATTTTTCCTCCTTTGTGCCTACTAGTTCTCTAGTGGCTTTGCTTACCACCTGCAACCTTTGAAAAGTCCCTCCACTATTTTATACTATTTGCAACCAGCTATTTTCCATCTTAGCTCTTGCCTATTACTTATAATAGTGCCTTCTAGCCTACAGGAAGAAACTCACTAGTCCATTCCCCCTAATTTTCACCACCAAGGACTTACTATTACCCTCCTATGGCAGTCAATGGCTCAGTGTTCCAAAAACTACCTAGTGGTTAACCCTTTACTCTCTGTCCTAAAGAAATACAAAGATATTAACTCAAAGAATCATCCTACTTACTTAACATAACCTATTCTACTTCCCACACTTAATATAATAATAATGCAACACAAGAGACTCATGTCCTTTAACCGTCTTCCATTAAAATCACACATAAAGTACATACATTTTTTTCCATCGTTCACCTCATTTTCCAAGTTTCTAATGAATCCCTCTTTCTCTCCCACTTCTTCTAGTCCTCTTTCCCACATACCACACAAAAGGCCACATTGACCCATAAAAAATAAGGCCCTTATTCTAAACCTTTCCTAGAAATTTTCTTTTTTTATTTTATGTTTTGCTTTTAGGGTTAAACTTTTTTGAGCTCATCCCAAAATGGCACATGTATTTGAATGTGAAAACATAAAAAAATAAGCCTTCTTTATATAGTTTGTAACATAGGATTCAAAGACAAAGCATATGGGTTAAATTTTTTTGTTGTTTTTTAGTTACAAATTGAATTGCAATTGAATCACAATTATAGAAAGATTTTCCCACATGTTTTGTGTTTTTTTTTCATTATGTAAGTAATACAATTAAATTAAAAATTATATGATAATTAAATATGTAAATTAATTATTTAATATTTATTTATTTGAAATAATGATTTGGATGAATGTTTTTGTTCATATAATTAATTATCAATATAATGTATCTTATTTTATGAAAAATATTTATCTAAAACATACATTTTTGAATTAAATATATGATAAGTAGTTATTTGGATTGATTATTTGAATTCATTAACTGGTGAACAAGTTATCTGAATTAATTAGTCTAATTCAAATAATTATTTAGTTCATGAATTAGGATAATTAATATCAGATAATTAATTATTTAAATTAATCAATCTAATTTATTTTTTAGTTATTTCAAATAATTTATTATCAAATTATTAATTGTTTAAATTCATATAATTAATCACTTATCATTTGAATTTTTAAAAAACATTATTAGTTAGTTTAATAAATTAATGAATTAATTATATGAATCAAACTTATTTATAATTCATAATAATTAATTATCAGTTTAATTAATCATTAATAATAATTAAGTGAATTGCATATTAATTATTAATTAATAAATTATTTAAAAAAATAATTATAAAATATTCAATATTAAATATGAATTTGGGTAGAAAACATGAAGGTATAAATAGGCATGTCCACATGTACATCAAATCAAAATTTCAATATTATATACACAGTTATTTTAATTTCACATCTAAATTACTTATATGTATTCAAATAATTAATTAATTAAGATATTTAATGATTTGGTAATTATTGATGAATTAATAATTATCTTAAATAATCAATCTAATTAATTATGAAATATCCCCAACTTGGATAAATATTTCTTTGATTAATATTTAATAAGTAAATAGTTTTTTAGTTAATGTATAATGAATTATATGAATTACACTTATTTATTCATATTTATAGTCAAATTATTGAAACAATATTTTTTACAAAACATTATATATGTATATGTATCATTATTAAAATATAAACAAGTGTATTGTATCAATGGGAATCATAGTAAAAAATTAGTTGCAAATGTACCCCATATTGGTGGTGGAAATGTGAATATGTGGCATGATCGCATGTATGTACATTGTACAATAATTGCAACATAATTGTTGTTTTAGTGACACATTTACAATAGTTTTAAAATAATTGCCACATGTAATTTTTTAAACGTCAAACATGGTTGATTACATATGTATATATGATGTGTATAACTTATTGTATAGAAGACCCATTTTTAACTCACTTGCAATTATAATACAACTAACTGATTTTTTGATGTGACAATGTATATTTTAATACATCATATTTCTAAGGGGATAGTTGCACAATAATTATATATGAATTGTTTTTGAGTTTTAATTGCAAAGTAACATGGTTTCGAACAAACGCGATTTTTCATAGTTTAATGATGGATAATTTCATGGATTATGCACAAAAACCTAATGCTTATGGATTAAATTTGCCATGTGAATGACAAACACGTACGTGAATGATGACACAAATCATATGAATTATGACATGAAATATATATTTTTATAACAATAATTTATTATTATTTTTGGATTAATGGATGTCCTTTGTGATAATGTCTTTGCCACTACATTATCACAACCCATTTCCATTATGAGAATTTATAAACAATAATTTTTAAAAAAATCAATGCATATGCATCTATGTGAAATTATGTTAATTGAGTTTTATGGTTCAAGGTGAAGTTTAAAACCTTCAATAATGGTGTTCTTAGGGAAGAAATATCCACTTGAATAAGAATTTTTTTTTGGGAGTTTCCACATTCCATATAAGATTAGGGTATCTATATATAATGGTGGTGGGGAAAATGGTTCTAAACACATAAGGAATATATGAACATAATGCAGTTACAATGAAAATAATCAAACATTTGTCAAAAGTTTGTCATCTAGGATGTGTATGTAATATGTATCTCTTTGGTGCATGCAATGTTCCTATGATATCATATTATTCCCAAGTGTAATGGTCTAACAATGTATATGTGTTTTTTCAAATGAAGGACATTATTTATAGCTGAAAGAAGGAAAGCAAACATTATTATTTCACGCATCCCCATGCTTGTTGAATGGTATTGATGGTATGCATTCAATTGAGACAAATTTGATGAAATGGTGTTTCACAAACACCCCTCAACCCAAATCAACTAAACAAAAATCTAAAATATAAGATGAGTCAAAAATTGGGTTTGGAATTTGTCATGACTTGGTGCCTTGTAAGAAAAACTACTCCCTTGCTGATATAGACCTACTAGCTTGAGGTGGTCCCCTTCTTGAAATGACAAGTTCCCAACAAATTCAAAGTCCATTAAAAATTTAAAAACATTTTAGCGTCCCAAAACTTTAGAACGTCATAATTCTCTAGTATGTGCAACCAAATGACATTTGTAAGTTAATTTTCTTTAGATGCCACATCAAGGTCTTGATTCAAACAATTTTTTTCCCAAATGTTTTTTCTTCAGTGGTTGAGATTTTTTTTGACAATTTTTCTTCCAAACTTTAGAAACACTTACAACTTTTGTTTTGGCATGCAAGCTCAATATGTTATAATGCTTATTAAACTATCTTTAATGACATCAAATCACTCACATCAAACATGTAATAAGGAGCAAACACTAAGCAATACAAACAAATTAAATATAATTTAATTTTCAACACAAAAGCACACATGCCTGATAGGAAATTTCAAAAAAAAAAAATCTTGTCCCACACTTAGGATGATTGTGATAAGTATGACTATGACACTAATGTTTATAAAAAAATCGGTGTGGCCCAATGGTTCATAGTGGGAAATTTGAGTTTCAAATTCTTTTGCCATCTCCATCTTCATCCCATATGACTTACATTTGAGGAAAAAAAAACAATCATTCCTAGGTTGTGATCCATAGGGAGATGCTTGTGTTCCCCAAGGAGGGAGATGCTTGTGCTCTCTATGTGTATCCCAAAGAAATAATCATGTTTCTTTGGGAAATAGTTGTGTTCCTTGGGGAAATAGGTGTTTTTCCCAGGGACAAAAATGTTGAATTGCCCTTTGGGGTTGTGTTATTTAAGGAAATGGTTGTGTTCTGGATGGAAGGTGGTTGTATTCTTCACAAAATGACGAGGAAATGGTTGTGTTGCTTGAGGGAATGGTTTTTCCTTGAGTTCTAGGTAAGGACAAATGATTTGCGAATGAAGAAAAAATGTGACATATTTATTTTCTCTCTAAGAAACTTGGTTTGACCCCTTTTTTTTCTTTTCCCTTGATGACTTGATTGAGAAGAAGGTCAAGTTGCACATTGAAAGGATATTGAGAACCACCTTCTTCTTTGGATGGTTTCTTTGGATGAACATCCACGGAAAAGTTCAATCAGGAAAGTCATCTAAGGAAGAAGATGGCCATTGAAAAAAAAAAATTGAACTCAAAACCTATTACTTGAAGAGGTGGTTCTTAACACACCATAGATCATTATTTGAAAAAAGGGGAAAGAAAAATAAATAATGCAATTTATGATGATTGGGGTCAATGATTATATTTGAAAACATCATGATGTTGCCACATTGGTGATATCCATAAGGAGATTTAGCCACATTTGGCTATAGACCAGCTATGAAAGTAAAAATTTATTAAAATCCTTATATATATTGGCTATTTGCTTGAACAATGGTAGAAACATGGTGAATTTTAAGATTTTTTTTCAAAATTTAACAATCTTTTTATAGAAGGGGATATTTGACATAACTTTTTTTTTTTTTGAATTTTTTTTCACCAAATGGTGAAAATTTTCTATTTTAAAAAAAACATTGATTTGGGTATAATAAAAAAATTGACAAAAGACTTTTTAGTTTGGCACTTTTTTTGCAACAACATTGAGCCCAATGAAACATTTAATTTATTATTCCTATTTAGTGTCTATTGATACATTACACATTTGAGAATCCCAACTACAAAAATGAAAGTGGAGAGTGCCAACACACTTTTAACCTAAACTCCAAATTAATTGCACTATTAAAAAAAAAAAATCCAAACAAGCATTTTTATGTATATTAAGAAGCCTATGATTGTTGTGTACTAACTACGGAATTGTCTCTTAGGAGATTCCACCATTTTGAGAGGGATTTTGCCTTTCACCCTTAGCTTCATGAGTCAACTTAGCTTTCAAATGCATACAACCAGCACATTGAGCATAGTGAGGTCTAGCAAATAGTCTACAAAGTTCATAATGATACTACATAGCATCTTTCTCACAAATGCCAATTACATCATACACTGGTTAGAACTTAGAACTGGCTCTAATAAGTAGTCTATTGATTAGATCCTTTAAATGATATAGTAGAAGCTTTCCCAAGTCCCAATTCCATTAGACAATGATCAAACATGGCTCTAGTTCAAATGGTCTACAAAGTCCAATTGATATGGTAAAATCTCTCCCTAGTACCAATTACATAATACATTACACTAGGCCTTCCAATGGCCAATTTACCTAATATATTTAACAAGGCCCTCCCGATGGCCAAATGACATATATAATACACTAAACTAGGCCTCCCAAAATCACCATGGTTAGCTAATGAACTGGAACTCAACAGAAAACTGTTTCCTGACCACTTACCATTCATCCTTCAAGGTGCACTAGTGGGTGTTGTGGCCCAAATTAGGTACCTAAAGGTGCATTCACACTTGGTGTTAGGGACTCTAGGGTTGAGTCCTGTAACACGGTGCATGGCACTTAAACCTAGTTGCCATGAAAATTTTATGTTAAGCTAGCATTCACTTAACATTGAGCTATGGCCCATTTAACATTGGGTGCCACCTAGGATGCCACCTAGATTTTCATTTAACATTGACTTAACAACAAGTGTGAATGCACCATAATACATAAACACTAAAACCTGTCGCCCTTTGTGCATCTACCTACAACTAACCTACTACCTACCTAATGGTGTGTTCAGACTTGTTGGTGTTAGGGACTCTAGTGTTGAATTCCCATACACCATGCTAGTCATTTAGGACTTAAACTTAGTTACCATGAAAACTTTGTGTTAAGTTAGCATTCACTTAACATTAAGCTATCACCATGTTTAGCACTGGGTGCCACCTAGGATGCCACCTAGATTTTCACTTTAACACTGACTTAACATCAAGTGTGAATGCACCATTAAATTATGAGCCTGAATCGTGTTGAGGAGGGACCTGCGGGCTCTCACAAACAATGAATGATTTTGATTCCCCGTGTGCAGACACAAGACAGACAGACAGACCGCAACGTGCAGGATGTCAGAGAGTTGGTTGATGGGCAAAGCTGTCATGTAGGTAAGTGTCTTCTGTTGCCCAGCACTCCCCACCAGCAGATGCTACAAACTCCACATGGATCCCTGGAGTAAGAAGACTTTGAGGTCTCATGAGCTGTGGACACAAACAACCACTGTTGGTTTGTTTTCCAGGCTTTGGTCCCCAGTTGTTTGTTTCTTTGGTGTTGCAGCAGACAGGGCAGCAGCAGCAGCAGCACTGCGGAGACGTTTGGAGCTCCGTAACAAGGGCGGTCTCAGGAGGTCTCTTTTTGGAGCAACAATGGCAAGAGAAATTATGGGGTGCACGCTCTTGTTCTTCCCTTGGATCCAGGTGATTTTGAGTCCTTCAAAAGCTTTGACATTACACTTCTGGTTTGTGTTTTTTTGAAGTTTAGCAACAATGGGTTTTGGTTCTCCAGAGCCATATATATGAGGGAGGAGTTCTCGTCGCTGGGGTGTTCCTTGCATGCCATGCCATTTTTATTGTCGTGGGTGTGTGGAAGTTTGTTTGATGGGTTGATGGGTCATTTGGGGATCTTTCTTGCACTTTGTTTTGGAGGGCTCAGAAGTCATGTCTGCCATGAAAGGCAAAAAGAATTGTATCTTTGTCAATGGAAGAAGGCAGGGAACAAACAATCTCAGGTTACCCACCAGGAACCATCCATCATCAGATCCTGATTGTGAAGTGTTTCGTTAGTAGCCAACTACAGTAATCATGTCATTATCAGAATTAGATCATGTCCCAAATCTTCTGCAACAACTTTCAGTGCAACCAGCCAGTGGGACCAGGATGCAGCTCTGATTACTACACATCAAGGCTTGATGGGTGCATGCATGCTTTGGTGAATGTGCATGGCAGAGGATGAAAACCCAAGGGCACTGGTTGTTCCTTTAAGCCTAGTGCAACCTTACAGCTCACTCCCCCTCCTTGAAGTTTAGAATGCAATAGCTGGATTTGCATGATTCTGAGGCTCCTGAATTCATCATACAGGTGCATGGAAAGCTGGCTTGCATTGAGGTTCATTCAGGATGATTTGATGGCTTGCCAAATGTCTCTATATTGGCAATGGACATAATGAAGGAAACTGGATCACACAGGAGGACTTGCAGCAGAAAAAAAATCTATTAAGAAAATACCAAGGGCTGTGGTGTTTTGGATTGTGCTTCAAGGCGACAAGTGAACATGCACCAGTGACTTACAGAAGAGATTCTTGTGGTGTTTGGGATCTATGTGTTTGACTATCAGGAAATATGTCAGCTTTAGCTCCAGCAGGGAGTCCTCCACCTATCTCTGGGGCTGGGGCTTCACCACCCAGTGGTACAGCCACAGCTCCAGCCCCAGTTGCTGTTGCCCAATCTCCTGTGCTGCCTGCTAGTCCACCTACACTACCTCCCACTCTGGGTGCTGTTCCTCCTGGTGCACCTTCTTCACCTCCTGCCCAGAGTGCCATACCTCCAACCAATGCTTTTTCTTCACCTCCTGCCCCAAGTGCTGTTCCTCCTGCTGTTCCTCCTGCTGTAGGCACCTCCCCACCCTCCCCACCTGCCCCTTCCTCTCCCAAAGTGTCACATCCCCAGCCAAATGCTCCTCCTCCTCCTCATACCACAACCGCCTCCCTGCCACATACAAATGGAACAGTTGCTTCGCCTTCATCCTCATCTTCGTTCTCACATCAAACAGAGCTTCTCATTGGAATTGCTGCAGGAGGGTTACTAGCAGTTTTGTTTCTCTCAATCTTGATGTATTGTTGCTTGAGAAAGAAGAAGACTAGGAATAATCATAGTGTGGGCACTGGTAAATGGTTACCGTATATGTCGGCACGAGATGCTGGTGCTCATAAAGCAGGTGGTAATGATTATGCTGCTGATCTATATGCATCACCATCCAACCCACAGTCAGACTACAATGTGGCAACAGTAGCAGGGTCAAGTGCTGGAAAGACCCCTCTTCTCCCACAAAGTTCACAAACTGTAGGGAACTCAACATCATATTTTGATTATGAGGAGTTGTACACTGCCACTAATGGATTTTCACCCTCTACTATTCTTGGAGAAGGTGGATTTGGTCGTGTCTACAAAGGACAATTGCTGAGTGGCAAGGCTGTTGCTGTGAAGCAGCTGACTGTGGGTGGGGGTCAAGGTGACCGTGAATTCAGAGCTGAAGTTGAAATTATCAGTCGGGTTCATCACCGTCATTTGGTGTCTCTTGTTGGTTATTGCATTGTTGGCAGCCAGCGATTGTTGGTGTATGACTTTGTTCCTAATGGCACCCTTGCTGATAATCTTCATGGTAAGCTTGCAAATTTCTGGAATCGTGCAGCATATAACTCTTATTTGTTGTATCTGCAAGAGGCTGACCAAAACAGCATATCGTTTATGGTCCCAAAAGATCAGGTATGTGAGGGGTTCATTGAGGTTTTATTTGTATTTTGGTTTCTGTAGGCAAGAAGAGAGGACTTGTCATGGACTGGGCCACAAGATTGAGAGTTGCCCTTGGATCTGCACGAGGGCTTGCGTACCTGCATGAAGATTGTCATCCCCGCATCATCCATCGTGACATCAAAGCCTCCAACATTTTGCTTGACAACAACTTTGAGGCTCAGGTAAGCTGCTGATATGGCAACTGACGTAAATCTTATAGAAGGTTTCATCCGAAACTCAATGCAAAAGTAGAATCTTTGGCAGATATGAGGAATCTTCAGGAGCACCCTTGACTTCAATTTATCTGATACTTCCTGAAATTGTGAACTGCAGTTATTCATACAGCTGTTCCTTTTATGCACAGAGTCTGTCTCTTAACTCTTGTAGTCAAAGAGGGGAATCATGTGTTAATAATCTTCCAAACTTTTGGTTGATGGTTGATAGAAACTGTGTGCTCACAGATTATTTACAAAACAAGGCATAGAAATATTGAACGATTTCCTTTAGTCTCTTTGTACAGGGAGATCCCTATGGAGATCAAGATAAAAGTGTTGATAGGAGTTTGCTGATAATGATTTCCATCTGTACACATGTTTGAACAGGTTGCAGATTTTGGACTTGCAAAAGCAGAATCAGATGCACACACCCATGTCACTACCCGTGTGATGGGAACATTTGGGTATTTGGCTCCAGAATATGCAGCAAGTGGGAAGCTGACAGAAAAATCAGATGTGTTTTCATTTGGTGTTGTGTTGCTCGAACTCATAACAGGGCGGAAACCTGTTGACACAAGACGGCCACCTGGGGAGGATAGCTTAGTCGAGTGGGCCCATCCACTGATGAAGCTTGCATTGGAAGATGGGAATGTGGAACAGCTTGTGGACCCAGAGCTTGGAAATGATTATGACAAAAATGAGATGTTCCGTATGATTGAAGCTGCAGCTGCTTGTGTATGCTATACTGCATCCAAGCGCCCCAAAATGTCACAGGTCAGTCAAGTGATCGACCTCAAGACACAATCCCAACTTTTGCCACCATGGACTCTACATGGACAAGTTTCTGGAAATAATTGTGTGTCATTAACCTTTCAGTCTCTTCTGTTTTTTAGGGTTGAGTTTGTTTTCTATCCCTTTGTCTGCTGATATGTTGTCAGAATTGAAATCTCTATTACCTTGTTATTGGGTCATCTCTCAATTCTCTTCAGGTTAATTCACAACTTGTATTAACCTTTCATTTGATCCTCGAACAGGTTGTACGAGCACTGGAAAGTGACACAGAAAATGCTGGTCTTCACCAGGGCTTGAAGCCTGGTCAGAGTTTTGAGCATGATTCTAACCTTGGTGGTAGCCATTTTGGCAGAGGAAGCTCAGATTATGACACACAACAGTACAATGCTGATATGCAGCAATTTCAGAAACTTGCCCTTGAGAGCCTACAGCTTGGCAGTGCATATACGTCAAACACAGCAGGTGCTTTTAATGGATCCATGGCCAATCCACCCAGCATAGAGCTGGGATCTAATTTCAGTTCTGGAGAGGCTCAGTTTGATGCTAGAGAACAGAGACCTATATCAGTGAGAACTAAAACCAGTGGAGCAGTACGAGGGCCACCAATAGGTACTTCACGACTTGCCAATATTGCAACTGGTGGTGTGCAATGGAACTTCCTGCCAAGGCCCAGATATCAAAGGCAGCTGTCGTCTGGGTCATCAGCAGAAAGCAGTGTCAAAAGTGGGAGTATAAGGAGTGATTTAATGACCCTAACTCCTCCTGCACCCCAGGGTTATTCCTTTGGTTCAAACTGGTCATCAGAAGCAAGCAGTGTCAAAAGTGGGAGTATAAAGAGCGATCTGCTGATGCGACCTCCTCCACCTATGCCCCTGGATTACTCCACTGGATCAGCCAACTATAGTGGAGAGGATGATGATACACAGTTCCACACAGCACACAAAGCTGATAGTAAACCGAATTGATGAAGGTAAAATCATAAGCGCCTGATAACTATCTTGTTCCTTCTACATCACATCAGCAAAATGATGGACCCATGAGGACTAAAGGTTCCATTCATTTTTCAGGTGTACACACTATTCTTTCTCCTAGTTCAGGTGTAGATCTGCCTGGAGCCTTGATTTGCTTTGGACTTTTTGGCTAGAATCAATCAATTTGTAGACCCAGTATTGTACTAAAGACAGATGTCTGGATATTTGGGTGGCATCAAATCATATTGCTGCCCATAAAAGCTTGTACAATTAATTGGTTCTCATCGATTTTGTTTCATTCTCAAAATCATAACAAGTATCAAGTGCTTTAGAATTTGAGGTTTCATTGTTCCCAAAATTTGTCATACTCAGAGTGACCTGAGATGGTATGGTACAGAGTCTGACCCAACCTGTCTTTTAGGATAAAGGTAGAAAAGATAGTTGGATCATGTGTTAACCTTTTGTCAACGTTGGGAAAAGATAGTTGGATCATGTGTTAACCTTTTGTCAACGTTGGGA